>Ga0209979_1000099_pt1 | contig 146979 bp, 135 predicted proteins | sample AnhtaG_FD_183114 | JGI IMG/M metagenome (GOLD analysis project Ga0209979, IMG submission 183114) | Deep subsurface microbial communities from Anholt, Denmark to uncover new lineages of life (NeLLi) - Anholt_01485 metaG (SPAdes) (version 2) | ecosystem: Environmental > Aquatic > Marine >...
GCACTTTAAGGGGAAAAACTCATATCCGAGGTAAAATTTTAGTACAGACAGTTAGGAAACTGAAAAGAGACTGAAAATTTTTATTGAAAACTCAAAAAATAGGGTGAAAAAAAATTAGGCGGTGGATTTTGGTTACATAAATCCCTTGACATTAAATAAAAAATTATATAGAAACTAAATTGATGAGAAGAAATATGAATAAATACCATAATATAAATTCCACTATGATAATGCCTAACCCGAGCAGGGAACGCATTAACTAGCAAACCTCTGTTCGGGATCCTCCCAAATTAAAACCTTTTCCTTTCTTATTCAATTGGAAATTGTTGCATTGTGATGGAGGTCTGGAAAATGTCAAAGACTATAAAAGATATAAATAAAGAGAGAAGCATTTTACATAAAATTTTATGGGTGAAGCTTAAACTTTTGCCAATTTATTCAAATCATATAGTTCCAAAAATGAGATGGTGATTTTGAGCTTCCATAAAATGATTTGACAACAGGTAGAAAATGGTTATAATCGGGACATGCTTACAAGGAAGGATCTTTCAATTGCTAGAGTTAGCATCCTTGTAATCAATAACAATCAGAATAATAATTGGGTGGTTCCTACCGCCCAATAGCATCTTCAAACCTAACCACCTTCCTTATTTCAACTCAAAATATTTATGGAGGAAAATAATGAGTAAAGAGTGCAGAATTCCAGAAAATTATCAATCTATTCTGGATGTTAAAGAGACAGAAAAGGCGATTAAACTTATCAAAGATTTTTTTCAAATAAATCTGGCAGAAGCATTGAATTTGGAGCGAGTAACAGCTCCTTTATTTGTTAAAGCGGGTACAGGTATTAATGATGATCTAAACGGGGTAGAACGGCCAATTTCTTTCTACATAAAGAATATGAACAATACGAAGGCTGAAGTCGTCCAGTCATTGGCGAAATGGAAAAGGCTAACCCTTGCCAATTTAAAAATGAATCCAGGAGAAGGTATTTATACAGATATGAATGCCATCCGACCTGATGAGATACTTGACGATTTACATTCTCTATATGTTGACCAGTGGGACTGGGAAAAGGTCATTTCAAAAGAGGAGAGAAATTTAGAGTTTTTGATAAATATTGTCAGAAAAATTTATCAGGTATTGAAAAGGACAGAATACATTATCAATAAACAATATCCTGAAATCAAACCTATTCTTCCTGAAGAAATATATTTTGTTCATTCAGAAGAGCTGGATAAAAGATATCCTCATTTCACCCCCATAGAAAGGGAATATGCTATTTGCAAAGAGTATGGTGCAGTTTTCATCATTGGAATCGGAGCCCCCTTAGAAAATGGATATCCTCACGATGGCAGGGCCCCTGATTACGATGATTGGACAACCCCCACAGAAAAAGGACTAGGGCTGAATGGGGATATCATTGTCTGGTACCCTGTTTTAGAAAAGGCATTTGAGATCTCTTCGATGGGAATCCGTGTGGATCAACAGGTGCTCGAAAAACAATTGGAGATGACTGGAACAACTGAAAGAAAGGAATTGTTCTTCCATAAAAAATTATTCAAGGGGGAATTACCTCTCTCTATTGGCGGCGGTATCGGACAGTCAAGGCTCTGTATGCTTTTCCTGAAAAAAGCCCATATCGGGGAAATCCAGTCAAGTATATGGCCTGATGCTATGACAGAAGATTGTCGAAAGAATAACATTTTCCTCTTATAAAATTACCGCCGGAATTGTAGTTTGTTATTTGGATTCAGAGATTTTTTGAGCTTCTTTTTGCCTGTACAAGGAATATAAAGCACAGGATGTTGCTGATGACAACCTACGCCGGAGGACTGCGAGTCAGTGATGTTGTAGAGTTGAAAGTGACCGATATACATAGTGAGCGTATGATGATTAGGGTTGAGCAAGGTAAAGGAAGGAAAGATCCCTACACCATTTTATCCAAGCGCTTGTTGAATGAGGCTATCAGCAGTATTAAACGCAATCTTTAATTCCTTACTTATTTGAGTAATATTTACTATGGGCTTAGAAAACATATATAAGAGCAGTTTTTGACCCAATTCCGCCCGGCGTCCAAAAGTCATAATAATTTGCTCATATTCCCCCCGCATTTTGATAATCTGCTCAAATGTTTCTTTTCCGTTTTTTGATGTAGCAATCACTCCAGAAAGAAAAAACTTAATCCACTGCTCAATATCGTTAGAAGTACGTACCAAACTTAAAGAATTATAACCCATGTTTGACACTTGATTTTATAACTTATTGATAAATAACAAGATACAAACATGGGTCTTTACAACAAACGCACTTAACTTACATCTTCTCAATCACTTTCTAGATCTAATAACCAAGAACGGCGCTTGTACCCTTTTACCAAACCAAATTTATTGATTTAAGCATGAGATTTCTTTTCAATTGATTCTTCGTAAAGGCAGAGCGAAGGGATGAGCGATGGTTTAAAAGGAAACAGAAGGAGCGAAACCGGATTGAATGTAACCTTGGTAATGGAAAGCACAACTTTGCTGTAGACGCTAATTAGCTAATTTCCATTTATGACAAGAGTGTTGTATAAAGCTGCTATTTTTGCCTACGTGATTTGCTTCGCATGTTTTGTAAGGAATAGGCCTTCTCGATAGTTACTTTTAGTTCACTTTCTTCTACGGGTTTGGAAATAAAGAAAAAGGGCTCTGCCTTTCTTGCTCGCTTCAAACTGTCCTCGTCTGATAAAGCAGACATGTAGATTACTGGAATACAGAAACGTGACCGGATCTGTTCTGCTGTTTCTATCCCGTCCATATCATCTTTTAACTTGATATCCATCATAATTAAATCTGGCTGGGTTTCTGCAGCTTTCTCAATAGCATCCTTTCCCCTAGAAACTATAGAACATACACTATATCCTAATCTATTCAATATATTTTGGATGTCTCTTGCAACTATGCTTTCATCCTCAACAATTAATATGTTCAAACTTATCATTAGATAAGACCCTTTATTTTTGGGGCATCAAATGTAATCTTAAAAGCTGTACCTCCTCTTCTTTGTAGCTCTATCGAACCATCGATCTGTTCTACTAAATCATTCACCAGTTGTAGACCCAATGATTTAGTCTTACGAAAGTCCAAATCTTTCGGAAACCCCACGCCGTTATCACGAACAACCAGCTTAGTCCGTCCCTCATTGTCAGAGCGAAGACTGATGCGAATTTCACCCTGGGATTTGCCTCCCTCTCCCCAAGCTCTCTCCTCATGGAAGGCGTACTTGAAGGAATTTGAAATCAGTTCATTGACAATCAGTCCAAGGGGAATCCCTGTATTGATATCAAGGTAAAATTCATCTAAATCCAGCTTAATATTTATAGCTTCCATCCCAACTCTATATATAGAAAACAAATTATTTGTCAGGCTCCTAATATAATCAGAAAAGTCAATCCTTGCCAGGTCTTTGGAGTGATACAACTTTTCATGGATGAGTGCCATGGTTTTTATACGGTCCTGGCTCACCTTGAACATCTCCTGCATTTTTTTGTTTTTTATACGCCCTGCCTGAAGGCTGAGCAGACTGGAAATAATCTGCATGTTGTTTTTGACCCGATGATGGATCTCTTTCAGGAGCACCTCCTTCTCTTTAAGCGATTCGTTGAGTTGTGCCTCTGCTCGCTTGCGCTCAGTGATTTCTCGCTGCGCCTTCTCGTACAACCGGGCATTCTCAATGGCTGTGGCAATCTGAGTACTGAGAGTCTCCATAGCTGTCACGTCAGTCTCATCAAAGACATTAAATTTATCAGATTGTATATCGAGTACCCCAATAACCTTATCTCCGCTTTTTATAGGTACCGCGAGTTCCGAATTTGTTTTCTCATCCGCCTGGCGCATATAACGAGGGTCCTTGCTGACATCTCCGCTGATCTGAGTTTCGCCAGTTGTTGCCGCGTATCCTATCAACCCTTCCCCAGGCGTAACCGATAGATCCTTAGGCATGATATCGGCGTGACCGCCTGTGATGGACTTTAATGTCAGTCGCTTAGCCTCCTCGTCAAGAAGCAGCATCATAACACCATAGTAATCAAAGGCCTCCTGAACAGCGGTCACTATCTCGGACAGAAGTGTCTCAAGTTTCAACTCACTGCTCACACGCTGACCTACTTCATAGATCAACGTAGCCTGTACCTCCCGCCGCTTCACATCCTCTTCTGCCCTTTTACGTTCTGTGATGTCCCGATATATGGCATAGGACGCTACTTGCTCATTGCCAACTACAATTGGCGACGCGATAGCTGAGACATGGATCAATTTTCCATCCTTACGCCGTCGTACAGATTCGAAATCCATTCTCCTGCCTTCTGACAATCGTTTTGTATATGAGATAGCTTCTTTTTTAAGGCCCCCAGACGAAACCAGGTCGTCTATCAACTGCCCAACTGCTTCATCACTCGTATATCCGAATAATCTTGTAAATTCGCTGTTTACACGAAGAACTTGGCCATCAATATCAGTCATTACAATTGCCTCCTGAGCACTCTCGAATAACTGGTCAATATAAGCCTTCTTGGTTTGAACCGCCTCCTCCGCCAGCTTGCGCTCAAGAATCTCTTGTTGAAGTTCCTTGTTGGCAGCTTTTAACTCACCGGTATGCTCTTCTACCCGCTTTTCAAGTTGTTTAGTCCTCTCTCTGATAGTATATGTCCTGATACGGTAAACAGTGACAAGAAACAATAAAATGGCTCCAATGACAAAACCCCTAAACCATAAGGTCTGCCAGAAAGGAGGTATGACAGTAACTTTTAACGACACCCCTTCTTCATTCCAGACGCCATCATTATTCGACCCTTTGACTCTGAAAACATAGTCTCCTGGAGGGAGATTGGTGTAGGTTGCAAAGCGCCTGTTTCCTACATAATTCCAGTCTTTTTCAAACCCTTCCATCTTATAAGCATATTCGTTCTTCTCTGGTAAAGCATATTGTAACGCCGCAAACTCGAAAGTAAGAACTCGATCTTTATAAGAAAGCTCAATTTTATCGGTTTCTGTGATGGACTTGGTCAAGAGTGATTTTCCATCCTTTTCTTCCTGGATGGGCATGACTTTGTTAAAGATTCTGAAATTTGTAATCACAACATAAGGGATATGCGGATTATCCTTAATCGTTTCTGGATAAAAGCTATTAAATCCGTTGATCCCTCCGAAGAACATCTCTCCAGTTCTACTTTTATGGCAAGCCCCAAGACTAAACTCATTGCTCTGAAGTCCATCTTTCACATCATAGTTTCTGAATTTTTCTGTTCGGGGATTAAACTTTGATATTCCTTTATTGGTGCTGAGCCAGAGATTGCCCTTACTGTCTTCCAATATATCATAAATCAAATCATTTGGAAGCCCATCTTTCTCCATGTAATAGGCAAAGGTTTCTTTAGCACGATCAAATTTATTTAACCCTCCAGGAGTTCCAATCCAGAACACTCCTGATTTGTCTTCATAAATTGTTAAAACCTCACTGTTGCTCAAGTTGTTGGGGTCGTGGGGGTGGGCTTTGAAATGGATAAAAGTTGGAGGAGATCCCTCGTTAGCACTCGGCACAAGTTTATTGAGTCCATCAAGAGTTCCAATCCAGAGTGTGCCAGATCGATCTTCATAAATTGAATAAATAAAATTGTTGCTTAAGCTATTGGGATCACGGGGGTTGGTTTTGTAATGGGTAAATTGCTCCATTTCTCGGTCAAATTTATTTAATCCGTCTTCTGTTCCAATCCAGAACACTCCCGATCGGTCTTCAAAAATTACCCTGACTACATTATTACTTAAACTATTGGGGTCATGGGGGTTCGCTTTGAAGTGAATGAATTCTTCCTTTTCCCGGTCAAATTTATTGAGCCCTCCACCATAAGTTCCAACCCAGATTGTGCCAAATCGATCTTCATAAAATGACCTGACCCAATCGCTACTCAAACTATTGGGATTACCTGGGTTGGTTCTGAAATGGATAAACTGCTCCTTATTCCGGTCAAATTTATTGAGTCCTCCACCGTAAGTTCCAATCCAAAGCACTCCCGATTGATCTTCATAAATTGAATAGACGACATTGTGGCTCAAACTGTTAAGATCATTTGGTTTGGATCGGTAAAGAATAAATTGCTTTTTTTCTCTATCAAATTTATTTAATCCGACATCAGTTCCAACCCAGAGCACTCCCGATTGATCTTCATAAATTGAAAAAACCTCATTATTGCTCAAGCTGTTGGGGTCGTGGAGGTCGGCTTTGAAATGGATAAACTGCTCCTTATTCCGGTCAAATTTATTGAGTCCTCCACCCGCTGTTCCAATCCAGAGCACACCCAATTTGTCTTCGTAAATTGACATGACTCTATCGTTACTCAAGCTATTTGTATTACTGGGGTCTGTTTGATAATGGATAAATTTTTCTTTTTCTCTATCAAATTTATTGAGTCCTCCACCCGCTGTTCCAATCCAGAGCACACCCAATTTGTCTTCGAAAATTTCCCTGACTACATTATTACTTAAACTATTGGGGTCATGGGGGATGTGTTTGTAATGGATGAATAGCTCCTTTTCCCGATCAAATCTATTCAATCCATCTTCAGTTCCAATCCAAAGCTCGCCTCCCCGGTCTTCGTAAATTGACATGACTTTATTGTTACTTAAGCTGTTAGGGTCATTGGGGTCGGTTTGATAATGGGTAAATTGTTCTCTTTTTGGATCAAATTTATTCAATCCATTTTCTGTCCCGATCCAGAGCATTCCCGATCGATCTTCATAAATTGAATTAACAAAATTGTTGGTCAAGCTATTGGCATTATTAGCGTCGGTCTGATAATAGATAAATTGCTCCATTTCTCGGTCAAATTTATTGAAGCCCCCGCCGTACGTTCCAATCCAGAGCACACCTGATTGATCCTCATGAATCGCTTTGACATAATTGTAACTCAAACTATTGAGATTCTCTGGATTATTTTTGTAAACCTTAAAGTTGTAACCGTCATATTTATTCAACCCATCCTCTGTGCCAAACCACATAAATCCTTTACTGTCCTGGAGGATACTAAATATCGAGCTTTGAGAGAGACCTTCTTCTATTGTAAGGTGGCGAAATTTTATATCTCGTTCTTGAGCAATAAGGTTAGCCGACAAATTCAGAGAGAGAAATATTAATATGATTAGAGCTTTGAGAGAGAATATGTTGAACTCTCTTTTATAGCTTAGATTTTCAGAGCCCTTGAATCGAAAGTAAATTGTCACAAACTTGTAGATTGTTTTTTTCATTCTTCGTAAAATTTTTTGAAATACATACATTTCAATATTTTTCTTTTTATTCTTTATATAAAAAAATGCCATACTCTCTAAATAAATTCAATAGCCTCTTTGGGTGATTCAAAGGATGATTTTTTTGTGGAATTTTTCATCCTAAAAGATTAACCTCTTCCTGGGGCGAGAATAATTGCTTTAATGAAATCAATCAAATTTGGGATCACGTCTGGTATTGTAATACTACAATTTATAAGATTCTTTCGGCAATCCTTCAGATCTAACTTCTAAATAAATCTAGGTAGCTCCAGAGCACAAAAAGACGATTACGAGAATGACCAGTAATTTCTTTTACCATGCCAACTTGATTAAATTGTTGAATGAGGCTATCAGCAGTATTAAACGCAATCTTTAATTCCTTACTTATTTGAGTAATATTTGCTATAGGCTTAGAAAACATATATAAGAGCAGTTTTTGACCCAATTCCGCTCGGCGTCCAAAAGTCATAATAATTTGCTCATATTCCCCCCCGCATTTTGATAATCTGCTCAAATGTTTCTTTTCCGTTTTTTGATGTAGCAATCACTCCAGAAAGAAAAAACTTAATCCACTGCTCAACATCGTTAGAAGTACGTACCAAACTTAAAGAATTATAATAAGAATCACGGTGTTTTTCAAAAAAATCAGAAATATAAAGGGTAGTTTTTTTTAATATTCCGTAATAAATAAGTTGCAATGTAATGAGCAAGCTCCAATTCTGCCATTTCCATCTAAAAAAGGGTGAATTGTTTCAACAATCTCCGTCTTTGTTCCCTCTATACGGCTTGAAGTTGTCGCTTCCTTAACGACATGCATCTGAATAAAGAAATTAACATCAGAGCTAAATAAAATAAAATCAATAATATGCAACAGCCTAACAACAAAACCTGGCAAGATTGGCACAATGATCAAATATCCGGGATTTGAGTCATTGTTTTTTCAGGGTCCATTAAAAGGCTAACCACCAGATTAGCTTGATGATGGGCGGCAATACCAACTCGCGGTGCCATCAACCCACGGCCAGGTTCTGCCGCACTAACTAAATCTCCAACTAAAAAAATCTTTTCTCCCAGTCTCCAGGTTTGAATACTATTGCTGTCACCATATCCTGCCAGTCCTGATGCCCCAACAAAATAAGTTTCTGGTAAAAATTGGGAAACAGCTTCCATGATCATGACCTTAGCTTCGGCACGATCAAAACATTCTACTATAACATCTGCCTCCTGAAAAAGTTGAGCAATATTTTTCTCGCTCAATGTTACTCTGTGGGTGTTGACCTGTATATAAGGATTGACGCTTGCCAGGATCTTTGCCATTGCATCTGTCTTTGCCATGCCAATATGTTCAATAAAAAAATGCTGGCGATTGAGGTTGCTCGGTTCTACAATATCATAATCCACCAGGATCAATGTTCCGATACCCATGCGGGCTAAAGCAATGGAAATAGCAGATCCCAAACCCCCAAGCCCTGCTATCCCTACTGTGGACTTTTTCATACGTTTGTGTACTCCAGGCGTATGACGAGCAACCATAAGAGTTTCTAGTTCATCAGCCCTTGGAGTTTTTCCTTGGCAGATGAGGACCACCTGATCTCCTTCTTTAAGATAAACTGTTGCCTCGCTGCGAAAACCATTGACCACTAGTACATCGGCACTGGGTTTGACCTGATCTCTGAGTTCTCCCAGGGAAAGACCATCAGGCACAGACTTGATTAATTCATTGACCCGGATTGTTATCTTTTTGCTGCTCATAAGTCATTCTCCACACACATGAAGGAAAAAAGTACTCTTAATATATCCCAAAACGAGCAAAAAGAGAAATGGATGTACTCACCTTGACTCAAAACATCATTTTTGCTAGCTTAATTTTGCTTGAGACAGATGAATTTAAAATGTAAAAAGCTCGCTGTTCTTATCACCTGGTGGAAAAACAGCGAGCTTTATAGTAAATCTATTAAGGCTAATTGAGTAGTTTTACATCTTACTCAGGATTAAAATAGACAGCCTTCCGAACAATGAGCTGTTCTTGGCATTGTAAATCTTTTCATTTTGATCCTCCTGGATTAAATACACTACATAATCTATAGTATTTACAGATTTATGTCAAGTTATTTCATTATATTTCTATGAATTGACTTTACATAAAATATAGCCTGGCTATATATGCTCACTTTTTTTCTACAGTAAAGCCGGCACTCTTAATTGCCCTGACAAGGTCTTTTTCTTCAAACTCGCCGCCAATCTTAATGAGTTTTTCGGATAAAGATATTTCGAGATATTTAATTCCGGGAATATCCTGCAGGGCTTTTTTGATAGTTGCCACACAGTGGTTACAGGTCATATCTGGAATTTTATAGACAGTTATATCACCAAGTTCATTAAGTTTGCTGCTTTTAGAAAAAAGATTAGTTTTGTGAATAAAGGCATTTATCATCAATCCTGATAAAAGTACTGCAGATACGGTTTTCAACCAATGAGGGAGCATTCGCATACTGCTGGTGAGAAGGCTAAAGCTCTTTCCTGATAATGCCCATATAGAATCAAGCAGTAAACCAAAAAGAAGTGCGGTTGTCATTATTGAAATGAGATACATGAACAGCGTTTTTTTACCAAGTTTTCCACCTGTAAACAACAGTGTCGCAGCATTGGTTGCAGGCCCTGCGATAAGAAAAACTAACCCGGCACCTGGAGTCATGCCTTTTAAAATTAAAGATGCAGCAATAGGGATAGAGCCAGTTGCACATATGTACATTGGAATCGAAATCAACAGCATCAACGGATATGCAAGTATGGGTGTGCCTAAATATTTTTCAACAATATTCCCTGGTATTAAAAACCCGATTATGCTGCCAATCAAAACACCGACTACAATCCACTTTCCGACATCTCCGATTAGGACAACAAATGCATAATTAAAAATACTTTTTATTTTTGCTATAAAACCACGAGAGTGAATCACCTCTGCTGAGCACGTATTGCAGGAAGATCCATTTGGATGTGGAGATATTTCCTTTTTGTGTGAACCTTCAGAAATGTTCGTGAGGATGCCGCCAAGAATGCCTGCAAATAATGCTGCTATAGGTCTAATAACTGCGAATAAAGGACCAAGCAAGGAATAGGTGGCTAACACTGAATCTACTCCTGAAGTTGGAGTAGATGAGAGGAATGATACAGTTGAGCCTTTTCCTGCACCTTTTTCCCTGAGATATGCAGCGATAGGTATCACACCGCAGGAGCATATTGGTAATGGTACTCCAAAAATTGAGGCTTTTAAGATTGACTTTAAGTTGCTGCCGGCTAGATGTTTATATATCTTTTCCCTCGGAATGAGTACGTTCAGTATTCCTGCAGCCAAAAACCCAAAGAGGAGGTATGGCGACATTTCAAGAAGCAGATTCCACGCAGCAGTGATAATACCAATCAAACCATTTGCAATCATCCATTAACCTCCAAGAAGCGCTGCTGGTTTTTGAGCAATCCTTTTACGTTACTCATTTTTTTTCTTTCTTATTTTTTTTCTTGATTTCTTTATGCGACTTCCAGCTTTTCAGCAATTGAGCCAATGTGATATCATTAAAGAAAAATTCAATGTATTCCTGTAATTCAGCCAATTTTTTACTGATGGGACAGTCTGGCTGACGGGAACAAACATCAATTCCAAACAGACACCTGTTCACCCTGACAGGTCCCTGAATCACTTCCACTATCGAAGCCAGTTTTATTTCTGATGGGGATTTTCCAAGAAAAAATCCTCCTGTAGGACCCATTTGGCTTTTCACAAACCCGGCAGCATTAAGTTTCTGCAGAAGTTTACATGCGAGTTGATATGACACTTCTTCTTCTTCTTCAGAAAGCACCCGCGATGACACTGCCCCTTTGCCAAAACGCCCGGCAAGATTCATTATTAAACGTAATGCATAATCGGTATTTCGTCTTATCATATCCATTTTATACTCACTTATCCTTACATCTATTATATATGACTATTTTAGTCCTATTTAGATTCATTGTCAAGAACTATTAATTTAATTGAAAAATAGAACCGTCCCCATTTTTTTGATTTTTAAGAATGAAAAAAATAGAACCGTCCCCATTTTTTTGATAGAATATTCGTTCGGAGCTGTGAAAATTAAAACATGCGTGAAAAAAAATTATACAAAGACATTTTAGACGGAATAGGGAACACACCTCTAATCAAACTGAATCAAATCACGAAAGAACTAAAGGCAGATATTTTCGCAAAGCTTGAATACATGAATTCCATGGGAAGCGTTAAGGACAGAATCGCAAAGTACATGGTCGAAAAGGCTGAGAAAGAAGGAAGAATAAAGCCAGGGGATACGATTGTGGACAATTCTTCCGGCAACACAGCTCTGGCCCTGGCCATGGTATGTGCCTTGAAAGGATATCATCTCAAGATTGTTGTACGGGACAACCTCAGTTCTGAAAAAATCAAGTTTCTCAAGGCGATGAATGTCGAACTCATCATGATTGACCATACTCTTCCCCCAGAATCCCCTAACAGCTATAATAACATAGCACCAAGAATTGCCAGAGAAACTCCCAATGGATACTATCTTGACCAGCATAACAACAGAGAAAATAACGAAGCTCATTACCTGAGCACCGGTCCTGAAATCTGGGAACAGATGGAAGGGAAAATAGATTATTTTGTCGCTGGTGTTGGTACAGGTGGAACAATCTGCGGAATGTCAAAATTCCTTAAAGAAAAAGACTCCGGAATAAATGTCATAGGCGTTGATCCAGTCGGCTCAATATTCTTTGACTATTTTCACTCAAAAAAAATTGTAAAGCCTTCCCCCTATCTTCTTGAGGGTTTAGGGGATGAGTTTCTCATCGGCTGTGTTGATTTCAGCCTGATTGACGATATCTATCAAATCACAGATAAGGACGCATTTCTCATGACCAGAGAACTTGCTGATAAAGAAGCCATTTTGGCCGGCGGTTCGAGCGGGGCTACTATGTGGGCATCTCTTAAACTCGCCCGTGAAGTTGACAAGCCAGTCCGTATCGCAACAATCTTTGCAGATTCGGCAACTCGATACCTGAGTACTATATACAATGATGACTGGCTGATGGAGAAAGGAATCCTTTAATTATTTTATTATTTGTGTTAGAATTTTTTTGATTAAGCACTCGAGGAGTTAATATGTCAGGGCATTCAAAATGGCATTCCATTAAATATAAAAAGGCTGCACAGGATGCCAAACGGGGGAAATTATTCACTAAAATTATCAGAGAACTAGCCATTGCTGCCCGTTTAGCTGGAGGAGATCCAAATACTAATCCCAGATTGAGAAAATCTATCGCAGATGCAAAAAACGTAAACATGCCAGCAGACAACATAAAAAGAGCCATCATGAAAGGCACAGGGCAGCTCGAAGGAATAACTTACGAAGAAATCGCCTATGAAGGGTATGGTCCTAGTGGGGTGGCTATCTACGTCGAGGCTTTAACCGATAACAAAAACAGGACAGTTTCTGAATTAAGGCACATTTTTTCAAAAAATAACGGAAATATCGGAGAATCAGGATGTGTTGCCTGGATGTTCAGCCGCAAAGGCTACGTTGTTGTCGAAAAATCAAAGGCCTCTGAAGATGATCTTTTGGATATCATTCTAGAGGCTGGAGCAGAAGATTTAAGGGAAGACGGCAGCAATTATGAAATTATCACCCTTCCTGAAAACTATGAGGCTGTAGTTAAAGCCCTGAATGATAATAATATTGAAGTAGATGCCTCAAATCTTGGCTATATTCCTCAGAATTATGTAAAACTTGAAGGAAAGCAAGCACACCAGCTCCTTCGCCTTATGGAAGAACTTGAAGATCATGATGATGTTCAGAATGTCTGGGCCAACTTTGACATAGATGAAGAAGAAATCGCTAAGTTTTCAAACTGAAAATATATTTTAGAAGATATTCCAGCTTGCTGCTTACGGCATAAAGCTAACTAACTAAAGATGAGGGTTCTCGGAATTGATCCCAGCGTTCAATCCACTGGCTTCGGTATCATTGAATATTCCAACAACAATTATTCTGTCTTGATCTACGGAGCAATAAAACCATCTCGCCGCTTGCTTTTTCATCATAAAATAAACAAAATAAGGAGCCGAGTGGAGGAATTAATTAAAACATTTGAACCAGACGAAGTGGCCATAGAAAATCTTTTTTATGCTCAAAATATTAAAACAGCAATCACTCTGGGTCAGGTAAGAGGGGCTATTCTGGTAGCAGTAGCTTCTCACGACTGCACACTTCACGAGTATTCTCCATTAGAAATTAAAAAGGCAGTTACAGGCTACGGACAGGCGGATAAAAATCAGGTCAAAATAATGATAAAGACTCTCTTGAATATCCAGGACGAAAACCTAGGAACAGATGCTTCTGATGCACTGGCAACCGCTTTCTGCCACTTGAACTCGAGAATCTTTCAGCAAAAGATAAAAGAATCTGAAGAAACAAATGGCGACAAAAAATGATAGCATATCTTAAAGGAAATCTGATTCAAAAGAAATCCAATCAGGTCATCTTAGACATCAGAGGAGTCGGCTACTGCGCTTGGATTCCCCTCTCTACATATCTTAAGCTGGGTAACATTGATGAGACTGTAGAGCTCTTCATCTACACTCATATGACTGACAATTCCCTTTCACTCTACGGTTTCCATTCAGAAGAAGAGAGAGCAATATTTCTAAAACTCATCAGCATCTCAGGCATAGGCCCTAAGATTGCCCTGAATATTCTTTCAGGAATTGAAGCTTCAGACCTTGAAGATGCCATCAGGCGAAGCGATGTAGTCCGCATTTCCCTCATCCCGGGAATAGGGAAAAAAACAGCGATGCGTATTGCACTCGAACTTCAAGAGAAACTTGAAAAAAAGGCAAAAGTTCTGGAAGCAAAAAGCTTTCAGGAAAGGGAAGATTTGATATCCGCCTTGATGAACCTTGGGTTTAAGAGAAGAGAAGTCGAAGAAATTATTGACGAAACCATAAAAGTTTTTTCCGTTGACGCGGGGTTTGAAAAACTTCTGCGGGAAAGCCTAAAGAGGCTGGCTAAGGTATAATATCGTAAGACGTATGATGAAAAACTCAAAACTTAAAACTAATCAGTAAGGAGTTAAGAGAAATTTTTTTATGAAAAATAAAACAATGAGCACGGTGCTGAGTCCGGTACGGACAAAAGAAGACCTTTTGTTTGAAGATGGTCTCCGGCCCAAAAACTTTGAGGAATTTATCGGCCAGGAAAACATAAAAGAAAACCTGAAAATCTTCATCGAAGCTGCCAAAAAAAGAGATGAACACCTTGACCATGTGCTTTTTTATGGTCCTCCAGGGCTGGGAAAAACCAGCCTCGCTTTTCTCATGGCCAGGGAAATGGGGGTTGGAATCAAGCCCACATCAGGGCCTGTCATCGAAAGGATTGGAGACCTATCTGCTATCCTCTCCAATCTGCAGCAAAAAGAAATTTTTTTCATCGACGAAATCCACCGCCTCCACCCTGCCGTAGAAGAAATCCTTTATTCGGCCATGGAAGACTTCAGGCTGGATATCGTCATTGGACAGGGTCCAAGCGCCAGAAGCCACAAACTTCAGCTCAAAAAATTCACCTTAATCGGTGCCACTACTCGTGCCGGCCGCATAACCGCTCCTCTGAGGGGAAGGTTTGGCATCATTTACCGCCTGGATTACTACGGCGAAGAAGATTTAAAAAAGATCATCAAAAGATCTGCCTCGATCCTTAAAGTGAGCATAGATGATAAAGGGGCCCGGCAAATTGCACACCGAGCAAGGGGAACTCCCCGAGTTGCCAACAGACTATTGAGGAGGGTAAGAGATTATGCTGATGTCAAGGGTGAAGGAAAAATCAACTCAACGGAAGCCACAAATGCCCTGGACATGATGGAAGTCGACTCTCTCGGACTGGATGAAGTTGACAGAAAAGTGCTCACGACGATTATCGATACCTTTGGTGGAGGCCCGGTGGGAATCACCACAATAGCTACAGCTATCGACGAAGAGAAAGACACAATAGAATCCATCTACGAGCCGTTTTTAATGCGAATTGGGTTTTTAGAGCGAACAACCCGAGGCCGCAAAGTTACCCAAAAAGCCTATGAGCACCTCGGACTGATGCATCCTTCATCATCTCCCCAGCGCAAGCTATTTGACAAATAAGCTGAAGAACTCAAAACGCAAAACTCAAAGCTGATTTCTGTTACTTTGTTACTCAGTTGATCTGTTTATCAGTTATTCTGCTAGTGTCGTGTCATGCGTGAAGTATCGTATCAGGCACTCGTCATTCCCACGAAGGTGGGAATCCAGTATTTCTGGCTACTTCAGGCTTCTGGATTCCCGCTTCCGCGGGAATGACGGTCATCTTTGCGACATCACATAGATGACAGGACACTAGTCTGTTTGTCAGTTAACCGAATAACAGACTTACAATGAAAAATGGGGACGGTTCTATTTTTTTCATTCTTCATAAAATCCTGAGTAACTCTTTGTAGAAAAAAAATAGAACCGTCCCCATTTTTCCTTTGTCTTGCCTGTCTTGCTTGATGGATATAAAATATGTACTAAGCAACAAACCATGATATATGTGATAAATTTAGCGATTTAGGCATGTTAACATCAGAATTTGATTACGATCTTCCCCAAGAACTCATCGCTCAAAAGCCTCTCCCGAAAAGAGAACAATCCAGGATGATGGTTCTTCACCGCGGGACAGGTGAAATTATCAACTCACAATTCCAGAAATTTCCTGACTATCTCAACAAAGGAGATGTTTTGGTCCTGAACACAACAAAGGTCATCCCAGCAAGAACGTGGGGCAGGAAACATGGAAAAAAAATAGAATTTCTTTTCCTCAAGGAATGTGAAAAAGGGATCTGGGAGGTTCTTTGCCGTCCTGCAAAGAAAGCTAAACAGGGTGATGTTATCTCTTTTTGCCCAGGACTTGAAGGCAGAGTGACAAAAGTCGAATCTGAGGGAAAAAGAATGATTCAATTCTTTTCTGGAGATGTTCTCTCAAAGTTAAAAAAAATTGGCTTTGCTCCACTCCCCCCTTACATCAAACGTAAGAAGGCACATGCAGATCTCAGGCTTTTGGATTTGGAAAGATACCAAACTGTTTTTGCCCAAAAAGAAGGGGCTATCGCTGCACCTACGGCTGGTCTGCATTTTTCGCCTCTTGTTCTTGAAAAAATAAAGGAAAAGGGAGTCTTTGTCACTCAAATTACTCTGAACATAGGTCTTGCAACATTCCAGCCAGTGAGATCCAAGCGAATCGCAGACCACAAAATGCTCGAAGAAACTTATTTCATCAACGAAGAAGAATCTCAAAAAATAAACGATGCAAAAAAAGAATCCAGGCCGCTCATAGCTGTAGGAACCACATCAGTGCGTGCCTTAGAAAGCGCTTTTAAAGACGGAAAAGTGCAGACTGAGACTAACTCCACTAACCTTTTTATTTATCCTGGTTATCAATTTAAAGTCGTTGACAGACTTTTAACAAACTTTCATCTTCCAAGGTCAACTCTGCTGATGCTGGTTTCCGCTTTTGCTGGTCTTGATTTCATTAAAGAAGCCTATCAGGAAGCCATCCGCTGCAAGTACAGATTCTATAGCTACGGCGACTGCATGCTTATCATATAGCTTACAGCTTTTAACAATCAGCTTTAAGCAAAACAGCTCAAAACTCAAATCTGATTTAAGTAAGAAGTAAGGAGTTAGGAGTAAGTAGTAAAATAATTTCAAGTAATTTTATACTCCTCACTCTAATAATTAAAGATTTTGGCTATTGGAATTTTGCTGCTTGCTTGATATTTGGGATTTGTAATTTGGAATTTTCGATATATTGCTTGTCTTGCCATATTTATAATATACTTACAGCTGTTATATTAAGTAAAGAATCAATGAGGGCGCTTTGAAATGATAAACTCGAAAAAGAGTGTAAATGATGAAGCGATGGATGAGAAATTAGACAGCATTCTTCATCCAAGCACACAGGCAAAGACTTTTAAAATAACCATAGAATTCGGATATAAAATTGCGCCAAATTATGAAAAAGCTGTGGAGCTTGCCAAAAGGAATCCAACTTATAAAAAAGAAGGAAGTGGCGAGTGGATCAGGCATTCCGCAACCTATACTCCTCAGGATGTGGAAGACTTATTCGAGCTTTTTAACCTGGTCCATAAATGGGGAAACACAGAAGTTCTGGTGAATCACAAAAGGATTCCTTACGGACACCAGCTTTGGCTTCCCCTGATGTGGTTCTACCGTATTAAGTAAAATTATTTACTAGAAAACTTATTTCTTCCTCAGCTTTTTGGTCTCTTCGAGATTCACTTCAAAAGTCTCTGGGTCAATTATCACTCCATAATCTTCTTCTGCCTGCTTGCAGCTTATAATTCCGTTCTTCACTTCTTGTGCAACTTGAGCTGGATCCCTGAGACGAGGATCGCTATATCCTCCACCTCCTCCAGCTTGCTGAAATAAAATAGTTCCTGAGGGTACATTCTCAACCAGATCTTTAGTTGTTGTTTTATACACCTTGCCATCCGGATAATGAAGTTCTATCTTATTTAATGTCGCTTTCTTTCCCCCAAACAGACCAAATGCAGGCTCTACATCTCCATCTCCAAAAGTCACAATCTTAGTGTTCTCTCCTCCAATTTTGAACCTGGTCTCAATGCCAAGCCCCCCTCTCCACTGGCCAGCCCCGGCGGAATCAGGCCAATATTCGTGTTTTAACAATAAATGCGGAGTCTGCTGTTCGAACATCTCATAATCCTGGTCCAAAACCCCTCCGGATGCATCTATCATCCCTATATGGTCATATCCATCCACTCCACAGGTTGCACCAGAGCCTCCTTTTAATCCCAGGAAGCCTATATCAACATAGCTGTCTCTTTTCCTTGGATCATAACCACTTGTCAGATAGCACAACAACTGGTTCCATCCTGCAGTGACTCTCTTGGGTATTGCACGAGATAGAGCTCTGATTATTGCATCTGCATTCGGAGGGCACAGATGATTTCCAAAAGTAGTAGCAGCCGGATACTTAGCGTTCAGAATTGTTCCTTCTGGAATTATGATATTCACAGGCCTTACCATACCGTCATTATGAGGCATATCAGGATTGACCATCTGCAGAAAAGTTAAAAGAGTGGCACTTGCGGATGAGGTGTATGTACCATTGACAAAACCATCGGTCTGAGGATCTGTATCTGAATAATCAAAAAATATTTCCTCATCTTCAACAGTAATTTTAACCCTTATTTTGTATTTCGAACCAGGTGTTCTCCCGTCATAATAGACAGTTGACTCTCCTTGATAGACTCCATTCGGTATTGTCCTTATCTCCGCACGCATCATCTTCTCTGTAGAATCGAAAAGAAATTCTTTATGAGACTCAAAGACTTCAAGCCCATATTTTTTAATAAGCTTTAAAATCCCTCGCTCACCTACAACACACGAACCTATTTGAGCTCTCATATCCGCAGCAACCATGTCAAAGCGGATGTTTGCAAAGATAAGGTCCCATACATCCTTTCTCAGCTTACCATGTTCATAGACTTTAACCGGAGGTATCCGTAGAGTCTCCTGCCACACCTCTGTGGCTTTGGGATTATATCCTCCTGCAACTGGACCTCCAATATCTGCTTGATGTCCCTTCGCTGCAGCCCATGCTATGAGCTTATTCTCATAAAATATTGGTTTGTAAACAGCCACATCATTGTTCTGATTACCCATGGAGAAGACATCATTATGAAATATGATATCGCCAGGATAAATTTCATCACCAAAATACTTGATGATATATTCACACACAGGGCCAAGCGAAAAAGAAAGGATGGGAAGGTTTTCAGTCTGCTCAAGCATTTTTCCTTTTCCGTCATAAAGCCCGGTAACGAAATCTTTAGCCTCACAGAGGATAGGTGACCTTGTTGTCTTTGTTAAGACGATACTCATTTCTTCAGTTATTGATTTAAACCGGCGCTGTAATACAGAAATCAATATCTTATCTATTTTCATCTTATTAACTAATACTAATCCTTTGTTTAATCTCTTCTTCTTTTGTTTTTAAATACATGGTATAGCTTCCATACCTATCACAGAGGACATTGTATTCCGGTGTAATAAACGTAGTCGTATTAACCTGCTCTAGTATTGCCGGTCCTTCAATTTTATTTCCGAACCTGAGCTTATGTCCATCATACACAGGGACTTTCTCAAATGCTTTTTTTAGCGGTAAAAAGACTTCTCTTTTCTTTTTCAAGGCCTTTGATGGATCCTCCCGGTCGCATTCTTCCTCCCTAAATCTTGGCTTAGCTGTTTTCCCAACACTCAGAAGCCAAAGGTTGATCAACTCAATCGATGTTCCCTCTTCCTTCAAAGAGTATCCATACAGCCTATTGTGTTCAGGGTGAAAATTATTGGCTATGGATTCGATATCGCCAGTTTCAAGCTCCTCCTTTGTAATCTTTACATTTACCTCATGGTATTGTTTGACATATCTCATATCCAGAGAATAGATGTGTCGAATTGAGCTCTCTGGAATGTGTTCTGATCTAAGAAGCTCCGTGGCTTCTTTCTCCATTTCAATAAATAGCGACTTGAATTTCTTCACATCCATCTTGTTGAGGAAAGTAGAATAGGTTCTTACAAAGTTATGCTTTAAATCGGACATCAGCATTCCGGCTGCACAGAATATGGAAGATTCCTTTGGGATAATCATAACCGGAATCTCAAGCTCCAGAGCGATCATACATGCATGTACAGGTCCTGCACCACCTGCAACCACCAGAGGAAATTCTCTCGGGTCATGGCCACGCTTTACACTCACTTCGCGCACTCCAGATGCCATATTGACATTTATTACACTATACATTCCCGAAGCCGCCTCAACCACATCTATGCCTAAAGGATCAGCAATTTTTTCTTTTATGGTTTTTGCTGCCTGGTCATAATTCAACGGGATTTTCCCTCCCGCAAAGAAATCTTTATCCAGATAACCTAGTATCAGATCTGCGTCTGTACAGGTTGGCAACACACCTCCCATGTTATAACATGCAGGTCCAGGTTTTGACCCGGCACTCTGCGGCCCCATCCGTAAAAGCCCACCCTCATCAACCCAACCTATACTGCCTCCTCCGGCTCCAATAGTTACTATTCCCAACATAGGAAGAGCTAATCTCAGTCGATTGATTTCTCCTTCTGTAGTTACAAGCGGCGTTTTTTCCTTGATGAGAGCGGCATCAAAACTCGTTCCTCCCATATCAATGGTTATACAATCATCATAACCCTGAATAGAAGTATACTCAATTCCAGCCACTGGTCCGGCTGCAGGCCCTGACAGAAGGGTTACCGCCGCATTATTCATTGCAATTTTCGGTGACACAACACCTCCATTGGACTGCATGATGAGTAAGATCCCTTCAAACCCTATATCTTTTAGTTTTTTTGTGAGACTTGTCAGATAGTTTCTCAATATGGGGCCAACATAAGAGTTAAGTACAGTAGTAGATATCCGGTCATAAAATCTGATACTCGGTAAAAATACAGATGAAATCGTCAGGTAAGCATCAGGAAATTCTTCCTGAATGACCTTCGCAGCTATGGTTTCGTGCTCATTATTGGCAAAAGAATTCATAAAACAGATTGCAATGGCATCAACGCCCTCTTTTCTGAATAAATCAGCAGCATCTAAAACATCTGTTTTTTTGAGTTCAGTCACAATGTCTCCCTTATAATCTAGCCGCTCTTCTACAGGATATCTAAGGTATCTTGGAACTAGCGGCTCTACATTAGTGTATCTATTATTATATTGTTCCTCCCTTATTCCCCTTCTCATTTCCAGCGCATCTCTTAAGCCCTTTGTAGTTAAAAGTCCTGTCTTAGCTCCTTTTCGAGTAAGCACCGCATTTGTAGTTACTGTAGTGCCGTGGACAATGGTTTGAACTTTTTTAATAAAATCTCTTAAGGAGATGTTTTTGGCCTTTGCCATCTCTGCAAGGCCATTCATCAATCCAACAGAGGGATCTTCCTGTGTAGATAAAACCTTATAGATCTCCGAGCTTCCATCCTCAGAGGTTAGTAAAAAATCTGTAAATGTCCCCCCAACATCTATTCCTATTTTATATTCCATAGTCACTTTACTCTTTCTCGTAAGTTCTCAATAATTGGGGGTAGATTATATTTGTGACTAATCACTGGATTCCTGCTCCCCGCTTTCGCGGGGACAAGTTTACACCTGCGAAGGCAGGTGCAGGAATGACAGACACTTACATTCAATCGTCATTCCCGCGGAGGCGGGAATCCATAGCTACTACCCACACTTATTGAGAAGTTACTCTTTCTCTTTTTAATTCATTGCTATTGTTATATTAGTAACTATTTTAAGCTATATTTACAATGATCTTCCATGAAATCCCAAAATAACAAATATTACCCAAATGACAATAACTAAAATTTCAAACGTTAAAAGAATTGAAATACTAACTGATTTTGATTTTTGGAATTTTGAATTTGTTTGGAATTTGTCATTTGAAATTTTCATAGTCTGACTGGTTCTTTGAACTCGCCGAAAACCTCCTTGAAAACTTTGGTTATTTCACCTAAGGTAGCATAGCTCTTCACAGCATTCAAAATATGGGGCATCACATTTTCATTCGTCTTAGCAGCTTTTTTTAATCCAAGCAAAACATCTTTCACTTCTTTGTTATTTCTCTGAGCTTTTATCTCTTTAAGCTTTTTCTTTTGCTCTTCAGCGACTTCAGGATTAAATGGATGTAACTCTATGTCTGCCTTTTCTTCTTCCATCACATATTTATTCACGCCGATTTTAGTGATTTCTCCAGATTGAATCTTTATTTCTCTCATATAAGCCTGCCGGCTCACTTCTTTTTGGATATAGCCTGTTTCAACTGCTTTGATCATACCGCCCATCCCTTCAACCTCTTTCATGCACTCGACTATCTTTTTCTCCATCTTATCTGTTAGCCACTCAATGTAATAAGAGCCTCCCAGAGGATCGACTGTATCCTTGAGTCCCATTTCATCGGCCAGGATCTGCATAGTCCTTATGCTGATTAGCGCGGCTTTCTTTGAAGGAATAGTATAAGCCTCATCATAAGAACAAAGGGCCATGGTTTGGGTCCCTGATAAGGCAGAAATCAATGCATAATAAGCACCGCGCACGATGTTGTTTTCAGGCTGTTGGATAGTCAAACCGCCTCCACCTCCACCGGCAATCATCCTTAAGATCATAGAACGGGGATTCTTAGCTTCGAAACGCTCCTTTATGATTTTTGCCCAAAGCTTTCTTCCCGCTCTGAATTTCGCAACCTGCTCCCACAAGTTACCATAAATGTCAAAGTTGAATGCAATCCTTCCAGCAAAATCATCGATGTTAAGGCCACGGTTTAGTACTTCCTGGATATAAGTTATGGCAATCTCAAATGCATAAGCCATCTCTTGAACCGGAGTCGCACCAGATTCTCTGATATGGTACCCGCATACGCTGAAAGGGTTGAATTTGGGAACATTCTTTGAACAGAATTCAACCATATCGCCTATCAACCGGATTGAAGGTTCAACCGGAAAAATCCAGGTTCCTCTCCCTATATATTCTTTCAAAATATCATTCTGTGTCGTGCCTCTTATTTGATCCCAAGGTATAGCCTGCTTCTCAGCTACAACGAGATACATCGCCAACATTACAGAGGCTACAGGGTTAATGGTTAAAGAAGTGCTGATTTTATCGATGGAGATATCAGCAAAAGCTTCTTCCAAATCTTTAAGAGTGTCAATAGCCATTCCTACCCTGCCAACCTCTTCTTCTGCAAAAGGGTCATCAGAATCCAAGCCCAACTGCGTCGGCAGATCAAAAGCCACATTGAGTGCTGTCTGCCCTTGTTTCAAAAGCCATTTAAACCTCTGATTTGTTTCTTTGGCGGTCCCAAATCCTGAATACTGGCGCATGGTCCACGGGCGTTTGCGGTACATCAGGGGATGAATCCCTCTCGTGAATGGATATTCACCGGGTTGCCCTATCTCCTTCTCGTAGACTAGGCCTTTAATGTCCTCAGGACCAAAGACAGGTTTTACTTTAATCCCGGATTCAAGAACAACCTCGCTAAGCTCTTCTGATTTGGATTTTTTCATCTTGCTCTTAGACCCTCTCTTTTATGAACTTTACAATATCATCAAGTCTTGCGCCAACAGGAAAGACACAAGATATACCTAAGTCTTTTAGAGTCTTGATATCCTTTTGTGGAATATTCCCGCCGACCAAGACTAATTTATCAGTGATACCCTCCTCTTTCAGCCGTCCCATCAACTTCTTGCTCAGAGGAACATGAGCACCAGAGTAAACGGACAGTCCAATTACATCAACATCTTCCTCTAAAGCAGTTTTTACTATTTCATCGATTGTTCTGTGAAGGCCAGTATAGATGACCTCCATGCCTGCATCTTTCAGGGCATGAACAACCACCTTTGCTCCTGTATCATGGCCATCAAGCCCTGGTTTGGCTATCACTACTCTAATTCTTTTATTACCTAAGGGCTTGTTCATATTCACTCCTCAGGAAGAGAAGAAGGGGAAGAAGAGAATAAGGGGAACGTCCCTTTTAATCTTCAATATTTCCCGTCTATGATCTCTGTTAAAATCCCATGGGTAGCCGCAGGATGAATAAAGGCAAAATTTCTCTTATACTCAGCAAACCATCTGGGTTTTTGATCGATCAGCTTTACCTTATTTCTCTTCAGCAACTCTAGAGATTCCTCACAATTATCCACATTGTAGCTTATGAGCATCACGCCTTCGCCTGCACGTCTGATAAATCTCGCTACTTCCCCTGTCCCATCAAAATCTTCCATAACTTCAATTGCTGTTGGCCCTACCATAAACCCGGTAACTCTGATCTTCTCCGGCTCATCAACATAGCGGTAGGCTACTTCCCAGCCAAAAGCATCGACATAGTCCTTTTCCGCTTTCTTCACATCATTAACCGCAATACAAATATGATCCACATAATTTGTCTTTAATTTTTCAGGCATCTTATATCCTCCTTTTCTGTGATAGCCATGATCCCAACGATTATTGACCCCGTGCTATATCCGGGAGAAGTACGGGGTATTTTCAGTTTCGGGAGAGCCGGGGGGGAGCTTAAAAAGAATGGCACCCTCCACTGGACACGCCTCAAAACATTCCCCACACTGCTGGCAGAGGTCAAGAACAATCGCCGCCTTACCTTTATGAAATCCGATGATGTCCGGCGGGCATGCTCTTGCGCAGGCTCCGCACCCGTTGCACCTGTAAGCATCGATCCAAGGATACAGTCCCATATGACTGGACCCAGAATGGGGGTAAACACTCATTTTTGTACCCGGTATTTTTGGACGAGCACTTGAAATTTCTGATAATATCATTAACTTCTCCTTTTCTTTATCATATTGTCTATCATATGATCAACCATTCAGAATCTCATTCCCAAGCGGTAACCATCCTGGATGGCATCAATACCTCGCCTCACCCATACACAATCACCAATCATAGAAACATCACCCTTGAAAGAGCCGTAGCCTAGCTCTTTGTTGGGAACAAGCCTAGCAAGGATCACAGTGTCAGCAAGAACTATCTGGTTTTTGAACTGTTGTTTCTCCTTTGTCTTCCGGTTTACAATGACCCAGTCCGCCACAACGCCGCTATCAGTAATCTCCTTGACCTGCCCATAGGTTAGCTGCTGAACCTTTGCTTGTCTGAGCCTAAGCCTGTACCTCCAGATGTATGAGGGATTCACATCCCAACCGAACCGCGGGGCTGGATCAATCAAAGCCAGGCTGGAATCCTTCACCCCTTCTTTTTCTTGTTTATCGATTACAAAGAGGGCAAGCGATATTGCAGCACCAGATCCTCCAAGGATAACCACATTCTTGCCCAGTTTCACCTCCCCTGTAAACACATCGAACATACTTACTACATGCGTTTTATCTGCTCCAGGAATATCTGGGACTTCAGGTATAGCTCCAGTAGCAATTACAAGTGAATCAGGCCTTTCTTTTTCAAGAAGTTCCTTGGTCACTAGCGTGTTAAGAACAAACTCTGCCCCGAGTTTATCGCACTGAGCCTTCATATGGTTAACCCACCTCATAAACTCCTGGTCATCCCAGTATTTACAAGAATCTTCACCCCAGGGATTCCGGGATGCATGATACCACTGGCCGCCAATGTTTCCAGTTTTTTCATATATAGTTACATCATGGCCCTTTTCGGCAGCAATACGTGCTGCTTGAAGACCGGCAATGCCTGCCCCGGCAATTATTATCTTTCGCTTTTCCTCTGCCTTGGGAAAGCTGTAGTAACCCCATTCGCGCTCGCCCTCATGACCGCAGGAGGGCCTAACCGTACAGGTAACCGGAGCATCGCGGAAAAGCCGGGCCAAACACACCTGGCAAGCTATACATGGAATGATATCCTCCTGCTTGTCCCACATAATTTTATTGGGAAGTGCCGGGTCTGCTATCTGCGGACGGCACATCTCCCATATATCTAACTTGCCTTCAGCAATAGCCTTCTCAGGAATCTCGGGAACGAAGAGCCTGTACGCCATGCTGACTGGTATCTTAACAGCTTTTTTTATTCTTTCAGCCACATAAAGCCATTTGCCCATAGGAATATCCCTGGAGATGACCGAACCTAAAGACTCCTGCCAACCAACGGTAACACTTATGTAATCGCAACCAGCCTCCTCTGCTATTTTAATAGACTCCAAGCTTTCTTCTTCTGTGTTTCCCTCTATTTCATCCAACATCTCCCAGCTACAGAGGCGAATCCCGATTGCAATATCTGGACCAACTTCTTTGCGAATTCCCTCGATAATTTTCCTCATAAATGTGCATCTTCCCTTGATGTCGCCGCCGTACTCGTCGCTCCGCCAATTGGTATACTTAGAAATAAAGTTAGAAATAAGGTAGCCCACTATACCGGAGATCTCGATTATATCGTAACCTGCTTCAACAGCCCTCCGGGCGCCGTCAATGTGTTCTTGAATACATTCTTCAACCTCAGGTATGCTCATTTTCCTCTGAGGGCGGAACCGGCGCAGCCTTTGCCGGATCGCTGAAGGTCCGACTGTATAAGAAAGATTGATCCCACCAACCCGTCCGCAGTGCATCAATTGAAGACAGGCCAGGGCGTTTCCTTTATGGATCACATCAGCCATTTTCTTCAAACCAGGGATAAACTTGTCATCCCAGATTCCCATCATGCCCACATACCCCTGCCCTTCACCTCTCGGGTCAGTGTAGGCCCCTTGAGTTGTCACGATTCCCGAACCTCCTCGAGCATGTGCTTCTATATAGGCAAGTTCTTTCTCTGAAATAAAGCCATCGCTATAATTGTAGTTTGTCTCAGTAGAGGCATACTTGATCCGATTTTTTGCCCACAGCTTCCCGATCTGAATCGGGCTAAAGATATTCGGGTATTTCTTTTCTCCAGGTAACATACATATTCTCCTTTCTAATAATAAGTAAACAGTAATGAGAAAGAAGAAAAATTATACTATAAATATTTTTTACTTCTGACTCTTTACTTAATAGGTTTTGAGCATTTGAACCTAATTATTCTGCCCAAGAATGATTATATTAAAAAATATTTAATTTTCAAGGCAGAAAAAAGGCGGAGAGAAATTGAGATGCCTATATTGAGTTTTTTTTTGTTTTTTAGAAATGCTATAATCTTAAACGTGAAAAAAACCACATCAACCCAAAAAACCAAATTTCTATCATTTGTGCTTAAGCGGTCAATTTTAGAGGAGGAAGAACTTTGAGGCCTCAAGTCGTACTAAGCGTAGAGCAGGCTCTAACTATGACCTACGCAACACTGCGGTTTGTACACCTTGGCTGGCGTGTTATCAAGGTTGAGCCGACACCTGTTCCGGGACGAAAATCCAAGGGCGATCCCAACCGTTACATCGGCCGACCAGTAGCCGGTGAAGATCGGCACAGCTACTTCGTGGCTCCTAATGTGGGCAAAGAAACCATTGCCATCGACCTTAAACAGGTGGACGGGCAGGCTCTTCTAAAACGCCTTATCAAAGAGCTCCAGGCAGATGTGTTTTGCACCAATACCATGCCTGCACGCCACAAACGGCTCGGTATAGACTATGAAAACTTAAGCCAGGAAAAGGAAAATCTCATCTGGTGCTGTATCTCCGCCATGGGATTAGCGCATCCCGATGTTCCGGGATATGACCCTGTCATACAGGCGCTGTGCGGATATATGGATCTCACTGGACACCCCGACGGCCCGCCGCTTCAGTGCGGACCGCCTTTAGTGGACCTCAAAGCAGGGGACGAGGCTTTTGTCCAGATCATCCTGGCCTTGATGGAGCGAAACGAAACCGGTAGGGGAAAGCAAATCGACATTTCCATGGCCCGGGCAGCTGTTTCATGGTTACACACCTTCCTCCCTATGCTGGATATGGACAGTCCTCCCTCAGAGCTGAAACGATCGGGCAATGAACACCGTCAGTTCATTCCTGTTAATGCTTACAAAACCAAAGATGGCTTCATTTATATGGCCATAGGAAGCGATGCACAGTGGAGTCGGATCGTCAAGAAACCCATGTTCGCTTCCCTTGACCAGAAGCGCTTCTCTACTAACGAAGGGCGTCGAAAGGACAAGTCAGAACTCCACTCCGCCATCGAAACAATCACCCAAAAAATCCCATCTGCCGAGGTCTCCGAGTTGCTGGCCAGTGCCGCAATACCCCATTCCCCAATCACTCCTATAGAAGAAGTAGCTGATCTTCCTTTTATATCATCCTTTGCTCTAAAAACTACTGCTCCTGATGGTCGCATTGTGCGGCTGCCTCCTCCTGCGGTAAATACGGATCATCTTGAACAAATCAACAGAACTCTTCCCTTTGCTCCAGCCTACGGTGAGCAGACCGATGCTCTCCTTATTGAAATAGGACTGTCCTCTTCAGAGATTGTTTCTCTCAGAGAACAGGGAGTAGTGGCGTGAGAGGTTTTGATTACTTCAAACCTCGATCACTAAATGAAGTTTGGGAGCTAAAAGAAAAGACACCAGGTGCCCGATTCATATCAGGCGGGACAGACCTCATGGTACAGATTAAGAATCGTGAGCTTTGTCCGGAAGCACTGGTTTCTCTCCGGTCCATCCCCGAACTTTCCGGAGTGGAGGTGGGTGAAGTCACCAGAATCGGTGCCCTGACCACTATCAGCGATATAATCCAGCATCCATCACTGCGGCACAAGTATCCTGTGCTTGTGGAAGCGGCCAAGAGTCTTGGCAGCGTTCAGATCCGCAATGTCGCCACAATCGGAGGAAACCTCTGCAACTGCTCCCCATGCGCTGATATGGCCATCCCGCTGCTTGTTTTGGAGGCAAAAGTTCGCCTCAAAAGCGCCAAGACAAGCAGGAAGATTCCACTCAATGAATTCTTTCTGGGCCCTGGTGAGTCTTGCCTCGCTCCCGATGAAATCTTGACAGATATTCTTTTAGAGTCTACCCAGTTAAACGCAAAAGCGACATTCCTGAAGAAGGGTCGAGTGAAAATGGACTTGGCCGTAGTTAGTGTCGCTTTGCTCCTGGAGACAGAAGGAGAAAGATGCTGCAAGGTACGCCTTGCTGTTGGATCTGTTGCCTCGGTGCCGCTGCGTCTTCTGAAAGTGGAGGCACTGCTCGAAGGTGCTGTTATATCTAAGGAACTAAAGACCCAAGTTCAACAACTGGCAGCAGACAGCATATCTCCCATTACCGATGTCCGCGCTACCAAGGAATACCGCCGGCAGATTGTTAGTGTGTTGTTGAGGCGTGCTTTCGAGAAGGTTTTGGGATAGAGTCAAGCATGAAGACAGAAATTTCTTTCATTCTCAATGGTTCAGAAGTAGCTGTGTCGGTCGAGGGGCATTCTCGTCTTATTGACATCCTTCGAGGACCTCTGGGACAGACCGGAACCAAGGAGGGCTGTGGCGAAGGGGAGTGTGGAGCCTGCACGGTTATTGTCGACGGCAGGGCCATCAATTCCTGCCTTTATCCGGCCTTAGAGGCCGAAGGAAAGAACATTACAACCATTGAGGGTCTCCAGGATCTAAAAAACAAGCTTTCTGCCATCCAGCAGGCCTTTGTAGATTGTGGAGCTATCCAATGCGGATTTTGCACCCCGGGAATGATCATATCAGCAAAAGCCTTGCTCGATTCCAATCCAAACCCATCAGATGAGGAAATCCGCGACGCTTTACTGGGCAATCTCTGCCGCTGCACAGGTTATGTACAGATTGTCGAAGCGGTTAAACAGGCGGCAATCAAACTAAAGGATACCTCATGACAGATTTCCGTTACATCGGTAAAGAAGCTTCTAGACCGGACACACCAGACAAGGCTGCAGGGAAAGCGCATTACATCCATGACCTTCAGCGCCCTGGCATGCTGTACGGAAAGATAAAGTTCAGCAACTACCCTCATGCAAGGATAAAGCACATCGACACCTCCAAGGCCGAGCGCCTTGCTGGCGTCAAGGGAGTGATTACTGCAGTTAATACTCCCGAAATCCGCTTCGGCTTCCTTCGAGACAACTTCACTCTGAAGAAAGACAAGGTACGCCAGTATAGAGACGAGATTGCGGCAGTTGCTGCTATCGATCCAGATATTGCTGCGGAGGCAGTGGAGTTGATAGAGGTGGAGTACGAACCTTTGCCTGGCGTTTTCTGCCCACATGAGGCAATGAAAAAAGGTGCTCCTCTCGTTCATGAGACTGATTCACAAGGACGCCCCAAAACTGACAACCGGCTCCCCTTGCGGTTCCATCACGAGTCCGGTGATATAGAAGCCGGAAAGCGTAAGTCCAATTATCTGGCTGAAGGAGAGTACTCAACTCCCCTGGTCCAACAATGCTGCATGGGGACGGCAGGATGCATCGCCGAGTTCGATATGAACAATAATCTTACCCTCTGGGCTAAGACCCAGATCCCTTTTCTGGCACAGCGTGACTTCAATCGAGCGCTTTCTGAAATGGGGCTGCACGGCAAGAATACCCGGATCATTGTGCCCACTCTTGGCGGAGCATTTGGGTCGGGCCTCGACACCCACGCCTACGAATACATCGCCATTCTTCTGGCTTTTCAGACGGGGCGGCCGGTGAAGATCTTGTATACCCGAGACGAGGAGTTCACCAACCTTTCACCCAGACAATCAACTAACACTAAAATCATCCAGGGTTGTGACCATAACGGCAAGCTCACTTTCCGTCATGTTGAAGTACTTCTAGATAATGGAGCCTATACGTCCTGGGGAGCGACTTATCCAACTGTCATGATGATCCCAACAACTTCCCTCTATCGCGTCCCCAGTGTCTACTTTGACGCCCAGCTCGTGTATACTAACAACACTTATTGTCAAGCAATGCGCGGCTACGGCAACCCAGAACTCACATGGGCCCTGGAAAGCAACATGGATGAGCTAGCCAAAGAAGCCGGGATCGATCCGTTCGACTTTCGGATGATCAACTGCAATAAGCCTAGAGAAACCACTCCTATGGGGTTGAAAGTAAGCACTTGTGGTCTCAAAGAATGCCTGGAAAGTGTCGCCAAGAAGCTGGATTGGAAGAAAAAGTATAAAAAGGTGAAGTGCCGCGGCGTGGGCATGGCTTCTCTAATTCACGTAGGCGGCGGCGCACGCATTTATCGATCTGATGCCAGCGGCATGATTTTGAAGCTGGATGACTTTGGCAATGTGTACGTTTACCACGGCGGGGTGGAGATGGGGCAAGGAATGCATTCTGTCTTGACCCTGGCAGTTGCCGAAGCTCTGGGTGTTCGCCCCGAGAAGGTATTCATCAATCCTACAGACACAGCCACATGTCCATGGGATGTTGGAACCCACGCAAGCCGTGGCGCGTTTATGGCCTGTAACGCAGCCATCCTCGCAGCAGAGAAGCTTCGCGAAAAGATCTTTAAGCTTGCCGAGGAATTTTTTCCACAAGAAATAGAAAACAACCTCGAGAAGTTCAAAAAGAAAAATCCGGGCTACAAGCTGCCGGATTTTGACGTTGTAAAGGCTGCAAAGCGCAGCCGCTTCGAACTAAACGACGGGTTCATCCTTATCAAGGGCAGCCCTCGAGAACCCTGGCTACGCCTGGAACTGGGAAGGTTGCTTCGTGCTATACATTTTCGCACCCAGGGCCAGATGTTGACCACAGAAGTTTTCTACGATCCCCCAAACGAACTCCCTGACTTTGAAAAGGGGTTCGGTAACATCTCTGCCACTTACGCCTATGGAACCCAAGGTGCAGAAGTTGAAGTGGACACTGAGACTGGTGAAATCAAGATTATCCGCATGGTCGCTTCCCACGATGTGGGCAAAGTTCTAAATCCCCTTGCGCTCAAGGGCCAGATATACGGCGCGCTCGCCCAAGGCGTAGGTTATGCTCTTTACGAAAAGCTTCAATCTTTTCAAGGGAAGATATTAAACCCGAATTTCAGGGACTATAAGATTCCCAGCATCCATGAGATGAACTTTCCCATTGACCTCGAGTTCATCGAGACCTGCGACAGCTACGGCCCCTTTGGCGCCAAGGGAGTCGCTGAACCCGGCCTTGTACCTACTGCTCCAGCCATCGCTAACGCGATCTACGACGCAATCGGCGTACGGATCCGCCATCTCCCCATCACACCAGAAAAGATACTTGCCGAACTGAAGAAGCTCAAAACTCAAACTAAGTGAGGAGTAAGGAGCAAAACAAACTCAAAACTTAAAGCTAAGATCGTAAGCCGTAAGACGTAAGACGTAAGCCGAAATAAATATAAATCTGTTAGACGGTTAGTCGGTTAATCAGTTAATCGGTTAATCAGTTAGTCAGTTAATCTGTTAGTCAGTTGAATATTTTTATTAAAATAACAGACTAACCGTCTAACTGACTAACTGACCAACTGTTTTTTATTTTACATCTACTTTCACCACAACTCCAGCGGCAGTGTCTCCAGCTGCACAGCCATCGAATAGACCATATCCCCCTCCCAATAATACAAGTTCTTCAATCAGTTCAATGATTAATCGAGCACCTGTCGAGCCCTGAGGATGGCCCCAGATGAGTGAACAACCATAACGGTTCATATCTTCAAACTTGATCCCCATCTCCCTGCAGAAATAGACATCATTGACCGCAAATGGAGTGTGAGTCTTGATCGCCTTAACATCCTTGATTCCTATTCCTGCATTTGAAAGTGCTTTCCGGGCTGCAGGCACAATAGACATGGCCATAAAACCTTTTTTTGCTCTCGCCTCAGCATAAGAAAGAATTTGTATCTCAATATTTCTGTCGCGGCTGAGCTCCCTTGCTTTTTCCCGGGTAGTAACTACAATACCTGCATTCCCATCAGCCGGAAATGTCTGAGTGCCGTAAGTAACAGTCCCGCCTTCAAGCACAGGTCTTAGCCTTGCCAATGCTTCAGCCGTTGTTGGAAAAACTCCCTCATCTCCTTTCACTGTGGCTATTACTTTTCGCCCAGATGGATCTTTGACATCAATCGGGACAACCATGAAGCGGTGGAGAAACGCACTGTTATCTTTAAGGGCATCCTGATACTGGTTATATCTAATAAGTGCTACTTCATCTTGTTCTTCCTTTGTAATGCCAGCCTCCCGAGCCACATTTTCCGCGGTCTCAACCATGGCATTTTTTGCATAGGGGTCATGGCCAAAATTGTCCCATACCCAATCTTCTTTATCCCCTGTTCCTCCTATACCCAGAGGATTAGGATAATAAATATGAGGACCATTGCTCGTCCGATCACACGTTACTATGAGAACAGTCTTGTTGTTGCCCATTTCTATTTCTTCAGATGCAACGGCAACACATTTTGCCGAAGTAGCACACGCCTGACTGATCATAGGGCCTGTTAATGCTTGAGCTCCAATCATGCCTGCCATCCATGGAGCACCGTAGAAACTGCTTTTTTGTGGTATTGTCATTCCCAATACAATTCCATCAAATATCTCCGGTGATATCCTTCGACTGGGGAATGCTCCTTTGCAAATCTCAGCCGCAAATACCATTGAATGCAGGTTAGCAAAGCTTCCCTGCCACCGGCAAAACGGTGTGCTCCAGTATGCATCGTAAGGAATAAATGATTTTTCAAAAGCCATCATAACCTCCATATTTCATTTGTTGTGGTCTTGACCTAGTGTCCTGTCATCTATGTGATGTCGCAAAGATAACCGTCATTCCCGCGGAAGCGGGAATCCAGAAGCCTGAAGTAGCCAGAAATACTGGATTCCCACCTTCGTGGGAATGACGAGTGCCTGATACGATACTTCACGCATGACACGACACTAGGCATGTGCAAACTCAGCATTCCTCTTCGGGCCGAATTTCATGAAATTCTCCATCCCGATTCTCATATCTTTGGTTTTCACACATTCCCCTAAAAACCTGGCTTCACATTTGAGCCCCTCTTCAAAAGTCATCTTTGCTCCTTCAAGAGTTGCTGCCTTGAGCATCTCATCAATCTTTCGCGAAAGATGCCCGATATCAACTTCAGGGAGAGAATCAGGGATATCAATCGGCTCCTTCTCTATAGATGGAATACTCACTTCACCCGTCATCACCTTCCTGGCGAAGGAGATGCCTGCTTCTTTGATATCACCCTCTATCTCTTCAAGTATTAATCCAATATTTAGAGCCTCTGAGGAAGATATGGGATTTCCTGTACGAAGAATAGGCCACGCATTGGAAAGCCCTACAATCCGTGGAAGTCTTTGGCTTCCTCCATACCCAGGAATTATGCCGAGTTTGGGCTCTGGTTGACCAGCTAAAACCTTTAATCCTTTCTTTGCAATCCTTGCTGTGCACGCCATAGCCAGCTCATTCCCGCCTCCAAATGCAAGACCGTTCATTGCACAGATAACAGGCTTTCCAAGATTCTCAATCAGATTAAATATCTCATGACCCTTTAGTGCAAAAGCCTCTAATTCTTCGGGAGTCTTTAACCGGGCTATCTCATAAATATCAGCACCAGAAACAAAAGCCTTTACACCAAAACCTGTGAGCACAGCCCCCTTTATCCTGTCATCTTCTTTAATATCTGTAAATACACTCTTCAGCTGGCTCATTATCCTGGCGTTAAGAGCATTCAGTGCCCTCGGCCTTCTGATAGTAACAACAGCTATATCATCCTGGTCTTCTCTTAAAACCAAAGGAATATCCCATGGTTTTCCGGACTCGGCCTGTTTTACCAGAACTTCAGGAACGAAAAAATCCGGCCATTCCTTGGCATAAGCCTTTACAAGTTCGAGGGCTTTTCCAATACCAATCTTGTTCATCATCAGGAAAGGTGGTTTCATAACAAGGGCATTCTCCACAGCCATCTCCAAATCTGCGATATTAGCAATTCCAGAGTCAAGTATTTCACACACAAGTCCAAAATAGGCGCCTCTCAATTGGTCAGAGACAGTTTTAAACGCATCCTCTCTATAAGCAACATCCTCACCTCTCTTGGGAGTATCCCATGGTTTTCCGGATGTGATCTGGCTATCCAGAATGTTTGGAGATTTAAACCATGAGTTAATTTTATTATGCATCTCGCTGAGACCATGCTGTGTTATAGGGTTTCCCCCTGTCAGATTCATAGCCGTAAAGGGCCCTACTCCAAGTCCCAGCGCCTTTTGAGCCATGGCATCTACTTGTTTAACTGCTCCTATCCCCTTCTCAACCAAACGGGCAGCAGCAAGGAAAATTCCCTCGAAGATAGGGTCTATAGCATAGCCGTAGCGACTTTTCACCCTGATCGGTGCCTTATTGATCTGTTCATAGAATTTCATTAAGAAATCAGCTGTCTCAGGAGACGTGTCTTTTCCCGGAACGATTTCTACGATAATACTCCGCTCAGCAGGGAAAAAATAGTGAACAACAAGACATCTCTTTTTGTTTTTAGCCTCTGTAAAGATAACTTCAGGTTCCAAATGTGAAGAGTTCGAGGCGAAAATAGCAGTCTCGGGGCAAATCTTCTCTAGTTCTGAGAAGATCTTACCTTTTATACCTTTATCCTCTGTAGCTGCCTCAATCACAAAATCGGCTCCACTCAGGTGGGAATAATCCGTTGTCCATGAGATATTATTTATCATGGACTCTGCCTCTTCTTTTTTGAATGCTTTCGTTCTTACTCCCCGGCCTATCTTTCCTTTGACTCGAGACTCTCCAGATTTAAGGGCATCCTCAGCTATGTCAACTACTACAACAGGAACCCTGCGTGTATGCAGAACCTTGCTGAAGTAGAGAGCAATATCTGGTCCGATATTGCCAGAGCCAATGACTCCTACCTTATTAATGCTTCTTCCAAGAATTTCCCATGCCATATTACCTCTCCTTATGACTTATTTTTAGCCTTATTGAGCAGTTTTGAGCCTGTTTTCATAGATAACCGCTCACGTTGTAGCATTGCAATCATTATTATATATAGTATCCAAATTCTATCAACAAAGAAATTTAAATACTAGGCTCTTCTCCTGAATTCTTCTCTCCTTATTGACTTCAAATTTCTACTCTGATATAAATTCAATAGTAAAAGAATAAGAATAATACAATTTCAGAAAAAAGTAACTTTCCCATTGGAAAGTGGAGCTGCTTTTATGAAGCAGCTAAAAAAATAAATATCATTTACTTCATTAAAAGGAGTTATTCAATGGCTGAAGAAATAATATTACCAGAATCGGCTGTTAAAACCTTATCCAAGAAATCTACCATTACTCTAGTAGCTGGGAAAGCAAGGATATTATCAGTACAAGACCCTGATTTTGTCCGAGCCGACATCGGTGAGCTCTGTGCTCCCGGACTTTTTCCTCCTGGCTATAAGGAAAGTCTTAAGGAAACAGCCGAAACAGTTTTAAACGAAGGCAGGATTGGCTATACCGTCCCGGATGGTGACAACAAACTTAAAAAACTTATTTTCAAACACTCCATACCCACTGATCTACAAACCTTGGTTCTGGAGAAACTTCGAGATGAAGCCAGAAATCAAGGTGCTGATTTTGAAAAATATAAAGAAGATAATATGCAGAAATATGTAGCCGTTACTCACGGTGGCACTGGAGCATTGGGTGCCTCAGCATCAATGTTCCTCACTGACCAGAAAAACCTGGTTGTTGTCAACCAGAGAACATGGCAAAACCACAACCTGATTGTGGATATGCACGGTGGCATGATATGGCCTGTGCCGTTAATTGACGAGCAGGGGCAAGTTGCTGACCCTGATTCTATTCTCAAGCTCTGCCATCCGGTTAAAGATAAAATCGCTGCTTTTCTTTTTACCCTGATTAATAACCCTGATGGCGCCGTGATTACCGACCCAGACGAACAGGCCAAGCTGGAAACAATAATTAAGGAGATTGATGTGCCTTTGATTTTAGATGTGGCATACCATAAGTTGGTTTTTGACGGAAAAGAAACTCAATCTTTTTCGCCGGAAATCCTACGCAAGACAATTGTTTGCGGCACATACTCAAAAACCCTTCAGATTCCTGGCGAACGCCTGGGGTATATCTCATGCCTTGACCCTCGTGTGACCCGCTACGTCTACTTCTATAACCGCTCTCACAGCGGATGCCCCTCAGTTACTTCCCAGAGAGGTCTAATCGCTCACCTCACTAGATATGAAACGGCCCCAGATGAAATCGAGACTTACAAGAAAAGACTTCTAAATGAAATTGAAACCAGAAGAAATATTCTTGCAGAAAAAGTAAAAGAAAAACTAGGTTGGGAGATAAAACGTCCTGGCGGTGCCATCTATGCTGTCATTCCTCTACCCACTGACCTGATAAGAGAGTTTGGCGACGTGGATAGATTCACTCTTGACCTGGTTGACAAGGGAGGCGTCAGCGCTATTTCTGGAACCGTTTTTGAATTCCGTGTCCGTTCAACAAATAATGGCTATGAAGTCTACACTCCGGCTCCTACGAGTCCAGAAGTGTGTTACCTCCGCTTCTGCTATGGATTTACTCCCACTGACCGGGTGGAACTGGCAGTAGAACATATCAAGAACTTTATCACTAATCGCTAAGCAGGAGTAATAACCATGGAAGTTAATAAAAATAATCTCATTCATTGGCTTCAAGAGCTTATTCGCATTCCCAGCATCACCGGCAAAGAAGAAGCCATTTCCCAATATGTATACCAGGAACTCTCCAAAATGGGTTTCCACCCTCAAGTCAAAGAAAATAATGTCTTCTTTGAAATAGGGGAAGGTTCAAAATCACTCCTGCTCAATGCTCATCTGGATACGGTTGATGTGGGCGGCGAATGGAAGCATGATCCCTTTGGGGCTTCGATGGAAGATGGGAAAATTTTTGGCCGAGGAGCAAGCGATGATAAGGGGAATATCGCTGCCATGCTGGAAATCGCTCGCCTCCTCAAAAACAAAGAGATTAACGGTCGCCTAATTTTCACATTCACCACAGGGGAAGAATTCGGCGCCAAGCTAGAAACAAAGGGAAGCTTTCTTCTCTCCCAGTTCTTGAAAGCCGATAAAGCCTTGGTGTTGGAGCCCCAGACTGATGTTGATGATAAAAAGATCAACATTATCTACGGCTGCCGCGGCATTGAAAATATCCTGATAAACATCAAAGGGAAAGCCTCCCATACCGGCTACCCCGAAAGGGGTGCAAACGCCATTTCCAAGGCGGTCGAGGTGTTAAATAAATTGGGAAAAATCGAGTTCCATAAAGTAAAGGTTTCTGACCAGGAAATCGAAACCATTTGTATGCCCATCCGCATCAATGGTGGAGCTGATATTTTTCTTGTACCTGACAAGTGCGAGATAATGATTCACTGCCGCACCGCACCTGAAGATGCTAAAATTGTTAAGCAGGTAGAGCTTTTATGCCAGGAAGTTTGCGGCGAAAATTTCAAGATGCAAACACCATACAGCGCTCCAGGTTATATTGAAGACCCCAATGATTTTCTGGTTGATATTATCCGTCAGGAAGCCCGACGGCTCGACTACACCACGCAAAACAGGTTTGCGGGTGGCCGCATCGATGCATCTATCTTTAAGGCTGTTGGAAATATTCCTTCTTTCTGTATGGGAGTCGGAAACCGTGACCAAATGCACCTGGTGGACGAATACATTACTGTGGAAGATTTCATCATCTGTTCGGAAATGGTCAAGAATATCATTTTCGCCTACTTAAGTTAAAGAAAAAAGGAGGAAAGGATGTTTAAAGACATCGAGGAAGCACTGCGTTATATCAGAGATAAGAAAATTGTTATGATTGACCTAAAAACAGCTGATCTGCTCGGACGTTGGCGCCATATGGTCTACAAAACCGGACACAACGATGAGGGAATCTTCACCGAAGGAACAGGCACAAGCCTCACCTCTTATCCTGGTTTTAAAACCATGGAATGCGGTGACATGAATATTAAGCCAGACTCAACTACAGGCTTTCTCGATCCGTTTGCAGAGGAGCCTACTCTCTGTTTCATCTGTGATATCTACAACAATGACGGCACTCCTTTCGAGCTTGACCCACGCTATGTGGCCAAAAAAGCAGAGAAATACCTGGCCAAAACCAATCTCGGTGGTTTCAGCCTGTGGGGACCAGAATTCGAATTCTATCTTTTTGATGAAGTTCAATATGGCACAGACATTCAGGGAGCCCGTTACTGGGTTAATTCCTCAGAATCCTATTGGAGTGCTGGCCAGGAAGGAAGCAAAGGTTACAACCTTCCCTATACCAAGGGTTCTCAGGCTGATCTCCCTCGTGACCAGTTCTGCAATTTGCGTACACATATCGTTCAATATCTAGAAGAAGTTGGAGTACCGATCAAATACCACCACCATGAATCTGGTTCTCCGGGCCAGATGGAAATCGAGACATATCTTACACCTCTGCTTCAAACCGGAGATAATATTTTCAAGCTGAAATACATCATCAAAAATGCAGCAGTAAAATTTGGCAAAACCGCAACATTCATGCCTATGCCTCTCTTCTCAGAATCGACTAATGGCATGCATTACCACCAGTATATCACTGATGGGAAGAAATCTCTCTTTTATGACCCCAAAGGCTATGGTGGGCTGAATAAAAATGGCTTGGCATATATAGGAGGCATTCTTTCCCATGTTCAGGCAGTAATCTCCCTAACAAACGGCAGCACTAGTTCCTACCGCAGGCTGGGAGGTTATCGGGCTGCGCCTAACTATATCTTTTTCTCAGTGGGGAACCGCACTGCCGCCATTCGTATTCCAGCCTATGCAATAAATGAAAAAGAGGCCCGGGTTGAGTTTCGCATGCCTGATGCAACCGGCAATCCTTATCTCTCTCTTGTGGCCATGCTCATGGCGGGATTAGACGGTATTGAAAGGGAAATTGATCCAACTAATGCAGGGTTCGGGCCTTTTGAGGATAATTTCAATGTTCAGGATGTAATCGATAAATACAAATTGCCCAGAGCTCCTGATACTTTTCAAGAAGCTTTAATTGCCCTTGAAAAGGATCATGATTTCTTGACTAAGGACAATGTCTGTCCAGAAGAATTGATCAAAGCTTGGATCACAGTAAAAGAGACACTGGAAATTGCCCCCCTGCAAAAGAGGCCTCACCCTTACGAATACGACCTATATTATGATTTGTAAGCACCAATCAACGTGATAAACCAGACAAACCTGATAAACGGAATAAACTGAATTTGGGAGCTAAGCTATTTCCCAGAACCTCTTCTAATCACAGAATTGGAGATGCTTTTATTCCTTTGACAATTTACCTTCTTGAAAGCCTATCTCAAATGCCTTCAGATTTATCTTGAGATTTTTCTTTCGACTCATCAATTCTAATACATGTTTCAAATCTTCATATTTAAAGGGGACTAATCCTGTTCCCACTGAATATCCTAAAAGAACAATATTGGCAGACATTATTGAACCAATGTTAGAAGCTTCCCCGCTTGCGTCATATGCTCTGAAAGCTATCTCTTTTTCCTTAAGATAATTTTTTATTTGGTTGTCGAACCGACTCAAACTCTCAAGATTTGCAAAACATATGCCGCCTCTCTTCAAAAATTTTAAGGTTCTGTAGGTCTCGTTCTCTTCAAAAGAATAGAGGATATCAGCAGTACCTGCTCTAATCATAGGACTTTGAAAACCACCCAGCTTCACATGAGCGATGACCGACCCTCCCCGCTGGCTCATACCATGGGTCTCTGATCCCATGACTTCCAAACCCAGTCTTAGCCCTAACTCTGAAAATATTCTTGAAGAAAACAATATCCCTTGCCCACCAATCCCGGCCAGTATAATCTGCACTTTCATAGCTGACACCATAATTCAGTAACTCAGTAACTCAGTAACACAGTAACTCAGTGACACAGCGACTCAGTGGCTCTCTCTTTCATGGAAATAGAGATTAAAGAAGTATGAGATCGCTTCGTCACTTTGCTCCTTGTTATGATTGTTTTATTAAAAAAATATTTCATTTAATTACCACTGGAGCAACCTTCCGTTGGAATGATAGCTCCTCTTGGACATACATTTATACAAACTCCGCAGTCTACACAATACCTTCTGTCGATCTCGACACGATTTTCCTCTTCATTCAGATAAAGCGCAGGACATTCAAAAAAATCGATGCAATAATTACATCCGTTGCAGTCATCGGTTATCTCTACCTTAACAGGATTTTCATCACACACTTCTGGGTATCGAATGAGGCAGGGATGCTTTGCAATAATCACAGCTATCCCTCCATCGTCTTTCTTAGTATATTTTCCTGCCTCTTTCAAAAGCTTTACTAAATTCTCCACATCATACGGGTCTATGGTCTTTATCCATTTTACACCACATCCTTTAATCAATTCCTTTAACGGAACTTTCCCACCCTTGCTCCCGTTAGCCGTTATTCCCAAGCCAGGAGTAGGCTGCATCCCTGTCATAGCAGTTATTTCATTGTCCAGAATGACTAAAATAAATCTCGCATTGTTGTAGACAGCACTTAAAAGTGAAGAAGTGCCTGAATGATAAAAGGTCGAATCACCCATGGTTGCAACTATGGGAATATCGTTTTTATCCTGATGATAAGCTTGATAAAATCCACTTGCCAATGTGATTCCAGCCCCCATATCGATAACTGTATCTACTGCTTCAAGATTTAGCCCGAGCGTATAACAACCTATATCGCTCGGATATATTGCCTTTGGGAAAGCCTTTTTAATCGCGAAAAACGCCGCCCTCTCCGGACAGCCGGCACACAAGGTCGGCCTTCGAATAGGAAGCTTAAGGTCTTCTATGAGTTTATCAAGCTTTGTATCCGTGCTCTTCTCCAATCTAGCTATTCCAAACTCTCTCAAGACCTTTACCAGGATATCATAAATCACATCAGGAGTAAGTTCTCCTTGGAGTGGAACATGGCCGGTTATTCTCCCAAGCACCTTACTTTTATCGATGATTTGAAACTCAATGACAGAATCTGGCTCCTCAATCACCAAGACCCTTTTATGTCTTTCTATAAACTCTGCAACTCTCTTTTGTGGGAGAGGATGAGGGGTCCCGATTTTCAGGATATTGACTACATTCTTTAAATCCAGCTCCTCCAGTAGATCCATGAGTACAGTAAAGCTCACACTGCAGGTAATGAGGCCAAGGGATGCGTCATGGCGATTCCCTACCTCAAAGTTCCATTTAGTATCGTGTTCAAATCTTTCCTTAATTCTTCGAAGAGTTTCATTCAACTCTGTATGCAGCAAAAGACGGTATCTTGGGGTCGCTGCCCATCGCTTTGGATCTTTTTTAAAATCCGCCGGCCGATCTAAAACGTCAGGAGGTAAAAGCCTCACACTCTGCCTTGCATGACTGACCCTGAGTGTAGGGCGCAAAAGTACAGGAATCTGGAACGTTTCTGAAAGCTCAAACGCTTCTTTCACCATCTCCTTCGCTTCTTGAGGAGTCGATGGATCGTATGCAGGCACCTTTGCAAACATGGCAAAGAACCGGGAATCTTGTTCGGTTTGCGAGCTCTGAGGTCCAGGGTCATCGCAACTAATTATGATCAATCCCCCGATAACACCAGTATACGCTGAACTCAAAAGAGAGTCAGAAGCAACATTAAGACCTACTTGCTTCATGGCTACTGCTGCCCTTTTCCCAGCCAAGCTTGCTGCCAATGCGTTATCAAAAGCGACCTTCTCGTTTGCTGACCACTCAATGTAAGTATCCAGGCCAAGTTCCTTTTTGAATACTAAAACAGCAGGAATAATCTCAGAGCTGGGTGTGCCTGGGTAGGATGTAACTACATGACATCCAGCTTCAATAATCCCTCTTGCTATGGCAACATTGCCCAGTAATACTCTTATTTCTTCTTCCTGAACCATTTTATTTAATCACATTAAGAGGAAACAAAAGACAGACCCAACTGACACAACAGAGGAGCAAAACTCCTATCTGAATAGATAGGAGAAGAAACCACAACGTTAGCTCCCTTTAGTCTATTTTCGTGAATGACTGAAGCATTGATATCGATTTCTGTGAAACCAACTATTGAAGGAAGCACTCATGAATTATGCCAGAATTGCCCATAAATTGCGAGAACAAATTGTAATTTTTGACATCAAATTTTTCTTGTGTTATAAGTTTTTAAGCAATAGATTGGAAAGAAGAAATACAAATTGGAGGCTGTAGATGATAAAGCAAATCAGTCATTTGGGAATAGCAGTGAAAAACCTTGAAGAGGCGAGAAAGTTTTATCGCTCAATCCTCGGTCTGGAATCGGCTGACCCCATAATTGGCGGCGATGGGAAGATTAAAGTGAGTATGGTCGAGATTGGCAATGCTTTAATCGAGCTCCTGCAGCCTGTTGGAAGCGAAGGGGTTATTGCAAAATTCCTGGAAAAACACGGCGAGGGTTTCCACCACATCTGTTATGAAGTGGACGATATCAACGCAGAGGTTGCCTCGCTCAAGTCCAAAGGTATTGATGTTCTTGGTGATCCAAAACCAGGTGCCGAGGGAATGAGCATTTTCCTTCATCCTCGAGGAACTCACGGTGTCCTGATTGAGTTTGTGGAAAAAAAAGAATGAAGATGTCCATAAAAACAGTTTTAATCTCTGGAGGATAAAAAAATGGACTTTGAACTAACTGAAGAACAGAGAATGTTCCGGGATATGGCTCGGAAGTTCGCTGAGCAGGAGATTCTGCCGACACTCAAGGAAAATGAACGTCAGGAGAAATTCGACTCCAGCATCATAAAAAAGATGGCTTCGCAAGGGCTGCTGGCTCCCCATATGCCCCAGGAGTATGGCGGATTAGGGCTGGATTATGTTACCTCAGCTATTATCTGGGAGGCACTCTGTTGGGCAAGCCTTGCCGTAACGCAGGCGGCAATGAGTGGTCCTATCCAGCCAGCAACCAACCTTCTCGATGCTGGGTCTGAGCAGCAGAAACAGAAATATCTTCCCCCGGTATGTAGAGGAGATTTGATTCTATCCGGAGCTGTAGTTGAGCCCAATGCTGGCAGCGATTCTTCGATGATCGAGACAACCGCAGTTCGCAGCGGCAATCATTGGGTCATCAATGGTACCAAAGTCTTCATTACTAACGGAGAAATCGCTGATGTCGTGCTATTTATTGCCCAGACAGATAAGAGTAAGGGACTTAAAGGCCTGGCCAGTTTCATTGTTGAGAGAGGCACACCAGGCTTTTCCAGTAAACCTCAGAAGGGAAAAATAAGTTGGCGGGGCGGCAGTGAAGGCTCTTTAAGGTTCACCGATATGGAACTGCCACTGGAGAACCAGGTTGGGGAGACTGGGCGTGCCTTGAGGGATGCACTGCGGGGTATTGACACTGCCCGCCTGTTCCTTGCTGCTGGTGCCCTAGGTATTGCCCAGAGCTGCCTCGATGCCAGTATAAAGTATGCCAAGGAACGAGTCCAGTTTGGAAAGCCCATCGGCGGCCACCAATTGATACAGGAGATAATTGCTGAAATGGCAACAAAGATTGAGGCAGCCAGATGGTTGATCTATCGTGCTGCTGACCTCAAGAGCCGCGGCATTCGCCATATAAAAGAGATGTCCTATGCCAAGTATTTTGCGACTGAGGCAGCTCTCTGGATCACATCACAAGCGGTCAAGATTCACGGCTCATTTGGCACTTTTGACGATTATCCTGTAGGTCACCACTATCAAGACGCTATCACAGCGACTATACTTGGCGGCACAGCACAGATGCACCAGTTGACAATCGGGCAGCAACTATTAGAGATGGCTGCTTTCAGGTAATCAATATGGGTAATAATTGTGAAACAAAGATTTGATGCTATTGTGGTTGGAGCAGGCCCCTCAGGTTGTGCATGCGGTTACAGCCTCGCAAAGGCTGGCTTAGAGACATTAGTAGTGGAAAGGGGGAAATTCGCTGGAGCAAAAAATATGTGGGGTGGGGCATTCTACGGGCCTACCTTGTTTCAGCTATTTCCACGTTTCTGGGAAGAAGCTCCTATTGAAAGATACATTCATCGCCATAAATTTTCCTTACTCACTCAGGATTCTTCTTTATCTGCTGAATTCACCACCAAGAAATTCGGGGAGCCTCCCTACAACGGTTTCTCTGTACTGCGCGCCAAGTTTGACCGCTGGTTTGCCTCCAAGGCAGAACAAGCAGGAGCAATCATCGCCACCGGACTTCAGGCTGAGGATCTCCTCTGGGACAGGAACGCAGTTGCAGGAATAAAGGCAGGAGGAGATGAGCTCCCTGCCAGTGTGGTGATTGCCTGCGATGGGGTGAATTCTGACCTTACAGATAAGGCAGGACTAAGAGGCAAACTTTCACCGCGGGATATAAAGCAGGGTGTAAAGGAAGTCATCCAAATACCCCGCCAACTTCTCGAACAACGCTTTAACCTGTCAGGAGAAGAAGGTATCGCATGGGAATTTATAGGTTCCTTCACCAGAGGGATCCCTGGCGGCGCTTTCATCTACACCAATAAAGAAAGCCTATCAGTGGGAATCGTAGCTCAGCTAAGTGCCTTGTGTGAGAAGAAAATCGGAGCAAATGACCTTCTCGAGAATTTCAAACAGCATCCATCAGTGGCAGTCTTGCTTGCAGGAGGTAATCTTGTGGAATATTCAGCACACCTTATCCCCACTTCCGGAAAGGCAATGATACCTACTCTCTATTCAGACGGGTTTCTCGTGGCCGGTGATGCTGCATCTTTTGTCCTGGCCACTGGACTTACCCTAGAGGGAGCCAACTTCGCCATTGTTTCAGGGACAGCAGCAGCCGAAGCTGTTATAAGGGCTAAGCAAAAGCGAGACTTCTCCAAGAAGTCTCTTTCTTGCTACCCTGAGCTGTTAAAACAAAGCTTTGTCCTCAAGGATTTAAAGACCTTTAAAAAGGCTTCCCATTTCCTGGAAAACTCCCGGATCTACAGCCAGTACCCTGAGCTAGCCTGCGATTTAGCCAATAAAATCTTCACCAATGATGGCAAACCAAGAAAGAAAATCTGGAAACTGCTTAAGAATTCGATGAAAGATAGAGTTGCCTTCTCGGAAATACTTCGCGATCTTATCCAGATAAAGAGGGCATTATGAGTTCTGCCAGTATTGAGGTTAAACTGGCGAATAATAAATATGATATAGATAAAGAAGTCCATGTCAGTATTCGTGAAGACATCTGTAAGAAGTGTGATGAGCATTACTGTCTATTTGCCTGTCCAGCTGACTGCTTCAAGCTGACAGAAGATCACATCACCTTTTCCTATGAGGGCTGCCTGGAGTGCGGCAGTTGCAAGATCGTATGTGACAAAGATGCCATTGATTGGACTCTTCCCAGGGCTGGATTTGGCATATGTTATCAATACGGATAATCCGCACTCCAGTTATAAAATAAGGCTCATCTCCAAAAGAGTTGGAAGGATCATAAGGATTCAAGGGGTCAAGGGGTCAGGGATTCGAGTGAAATGCTTAAGAATTACAAAGAATTAAAAGTTTGCACAGGAGGGGATAGGAGAGGTTGAGAGGATGCTCAAAGCACTTATTAAATCGTTAGAAAGAAAAGCACTTGACCCCTTGAATCCTCGAACCCTCGAACCCTTTGCATCAACTAATCGGGAAAAGAACCTAAAATAATAAGAAAATGAGAGAGAAGGAGAGGATTAAGGAATTAAAAAGAAATAGTTAAAATGGATATTATAGTTTGTGTTAAGAAAATACCGGACCCGGAAATTCCCCCGGCAAAGTTTAAATTGGATATGGAGTCCAAGCGGGTTATACCGCCAGAAGGGATACCGCCCGTGATAAATCCCTATGATGAGCAGGCAGTTGAGTTAGCTCTAAGGCTCAAGGATAAATATGGAGGCAAGATAACAGTATTAACTATTGATAATGATGCTGATACAAGCATTATCAAGCATGCTCTTGCCATGGGAGCTGACGAAGGTATTGTCCTTGCTGATAAAGCATTCGAAGGATCAGACAGCTTTTCAATATCTCATATCCTAAGCCAGGCGATACAAAAGGTTGGAAACTATGACCTGGTTTTATGCGGTAGACAGGCGGCTGATTGGGATGAGGGTTTAGTAGGTGCAATAATTGCTGAGAACCTAAGTTTGCCCCTCGTCACACTGGCTGAAGCCGCAGATGTCGTTGACGGAAAACTGAAGGTAAAAAGAGTAACCCTTGACGGCTATCAGATATTTGCCGTTCCCTCGCCAGCAGTTGTAACAGTAAGCAATGAAGTAGGACAGCCTCGACTTCCATCTGGATGGGGCATCATATCAGCATCTCGAAAACAGGTGCCTGTCTTGAACGCGGGTGACATTGATGCCGACCCGTCTCAAATTGGAGCCAAAGCCGCCCGAAGAAGCCTGGTCAAACTCTTTATCCCAGTGCGTGAGAAGAAGTGCGAGATTATTGATGGAGAAACAACGGCTGAGGCATCGGTTAAACTGGCCGAAAGATTGAGAAAAGCAGGAGTCATATAGACTCCAGCCAAAGAGATAGAGCCATGTCAGACAAAAAAGAAGTACTAATCTGTGGTGAGGTAAAAGGAGAGAAAATCATCACAATTACCAAAGAATTAATGACAACCGGCAGGAAACTCTGTATTGACCTTGACCAGCCATTGAGTTTTCTGCTTATTGGACAGAATATCCAGGAGGCTGCGAATGAAGCTATCTTACTCGGGGCGGACAAGGTCTACACAGCCGAAGGAGCTTCGTGGGTTGAATCACTTCCTGAGCACTACGTATCCATAATCGTCGATATCTGCAACCAAACTGGATCGTCAATTATACTCTTCAGCCAGACAGATATGGGGCGTGATATTGCTTCAAGATTAGCCGCCAGGCTGGGAGCTGGTGTCTGTTTAGACTGCATCGAGCTGGCAATAGACCCGGATACTAAATCGCTTCTACAAACCAAGCCGGTATACGGGGGGAATGCCATGGCAGTGTGGGCATCCACCAATAATAAGCCTCAAGTCATTACGATGCGACCAAGAACAGCAGCACAAGCTGAGCCAGATACATCCAGGAAAGGTGAGATTGTGCCGGTTGCACTTGATGTCAATAACTCAATGATTAAGGGCAAACTCCTGGAGACACTTCAGGAGGACGTTAAAGGAATTCGGCTTGAGGAGGCAAAGGTCATTGTAACTGGGGGTGGGGGTATCGGTGGCAAAGAAGGTTTCCAGCTAATAAAAGAACTGGCACAGATTCTAGGCGGTGCTGTAGGAATAAGCAGGGTCCCTTGTGACGAGGGCTGGATGCCGGCAGGTCACGAGATTGGCCAAACAGGTCATATGGTAAGCCCAGACCTTTATATTGCTGTGGGCATTTCCGGTGCCCCACAGCACCTCGCTGGATGCTCAGGCTCAAAGTGTATTATCGCCATAAACAAGGACCCAGAGGCCCACATATTCAAGGAAGCCGATTTTGGAATAGTTGGAGATTACAGGGAGGCTCTTCCTGTATTAATCGAAAAATTTAAGGATTTACTGGCCTGAATTATTCATAAAAAAGAAACCATTTTTTTGAATTCAATAAAACGTTTTTCTATCTCAGAATAGGACAAAGATTTAAAGCGATCTATGCCAAAATCCTCGATGGCAAAAGAGGCCAGCACGCTTCCGTAAACCGCCGCCTTACGAAATTCTTCTTCCCTAAAAGATTTAACCCTATCCAAATAGCCCAAAAAACCACCAGCAAAACTATCGCCTGCACCAGTGGGGTCTATCACTTCCTCGCATAGATATGCAAGGACCCCAAAAGTAAATTCTTTCCCTAATAGCAATGCCCCATGTTCTCCTTTCTTAATAATGACAAGAGAAGGACCTCTCTCGAGAATTTTTTTTCCGGCTTTAACAATATTCGCCTCTTCGGCCAACATTATTACTTCTTCATCATTCGCAAAGAATACATCCACTTTCTCTAAAACTTTAAAAATTGAAGAAGCTTTGCTTTCGATCCAGAAATTCATGCTGTCCATAGCAATAAGCTCAGGTTTTTGAACCTGAGCTAGAATATCATCTTGAAGTTCAGGGTCGATATTGGCCAGAAAAACTATGTCAGATGTCTTGTATTCCACAGGAAGTTGAGGCCTATAGTCTTTCAAGACATTCACTTCTGTTTTAATCGTCGTTCTTTTATTAGGATCATCGCCGTAGCGCCCTTCCCAGTGGAAAGTTTTTCCGGATCTAATCTCAAGACCTTGGACATCTATGCCTTTCTTTTTAAAAAGTTCAATCGTATCCTCAGGAAAGTCCTCTCCTACAACACCCACTATCTTTGGATTTGTAAAAAAGCTAGCAGCCAGGCAACAGTAAGTACCGGAACCTCCTACAATCATCTCTCTTCTGGCACGAGGAGTTTCGATTGTATCAAAATTAAATGTGCCGATTATTACAAGACTCATGATACTAATCCTGTTATAAATTATAATACATATTTCCCTATTATTAGCCGCAGCTTTTCTTTTATTTCCTGAGGAATAAGATCCGATCGGGTAACGATACAATTCTTCATGGCCTGAGCACATTCACATTCTCCGCTTCTATGAGCCTGAAGCGTTGCGATTGTCCTTTTAATAATGGCACTGGCATTATGGATATTTTGCTTTAAGTTTTTCAAAATAATCTCTACTGATACAGGCTCTTCAACTTCATGCCAGACATCATAATCAGTGACCAGGCTCAACGTTGCATAACAAATTTCTGCCTCTCGACAAAGTCTCGCTTCCGTAGCACTCGTCATACCGATGACATCGCAATCCCAGGATCTGTAGATTTGGGACTCTGCCTTGGTCGAGAAAGCAGGCCCTTCAATACAAATGTATGTCCCCCCCCGGTGAATTCTCAAGTCAAGCTCTCTGCCTACATCGAACAGGACCTTTGTAAGTTCAGGGCAAACGGGCTGGACAAAACTGATGTGTGCAGCAATCCCTTCGCCGAAAAAAGAGTTTTTCCGTCGAGTTCTGTCAAAGAACTGATTTGATAGGACAATATCCCTGGGCTTTATTTTTTCTTTAAGCGAGCCTACTGAGTTAATAGAAATTACTCTCTCGATTCCAAGCATTTTAAAGCCGTAAATATTGGCTCTGTAGTTTATCTCTGAGGGGAGGATGCGGTGGCCCTTGCCGTGCCGGCTGAGAAAGGCAACTTTCTTTCCTTCTAATACGCCAATTATGAAAGGGTCCGATATTTTCCCAAATGGGGTCTTAACATCGACCTCTTCGATGACTTCAATACCATCTATTTTATATAGACCAGTTCCACCGAGGATTCCTATCTCAACCAAGGGAAGTTTTTCACCCTTTCCTTCAGTCATCTTCCCTCCTATTCGGTCTGTTCGGTCTATTTCGTCTGTTCCAATAAACCAAAAAAAATTACTAGTCAAGAACAATCAATCTAAAACAAATTGAGAATATTGATATATAATTTATCATATAACAAGTCAAGCAGCTTCATCCTCTTCAATCTGTTCCGTCTGTTATATTTGTTCACATATTAGAGTTTAAACATATTTTTTGTTTAAGGCTTAATGTTTAAAGTTTAAGATTATTTTCTTCTTTCTTTAAACCTTCTACCTTAAACTTTAAACCATTCCCAAATCTGAGATTTGAGTTTTGAGCTTATTTTAGTTATCCTATTGTCCAGAGGAAAACGAGATGCGTAAAATCCCGGAAATATCTCAATTAATAGATATTCTTTGCCAAACAAAACAGATAGTAGTGCTCACAGGTGCAGGAATCTCGGCTGAATCGGGGATTCCTACGTTTCGTGGAGAAGAAGGCCTGTGGAAACAATACAGGGCAGAAGATCTTGCCACTCCAATCGCTTTTATCAAAGATCCAAAATTAGTCTGGGAGTGGTACGATTGGAGGAGAGGTATCATAGCTTCCAAAAAACCTAATGCAGGCCATAAAATCCTGGGTCGATGGGAAAAAATCTTTCCGAATTTTATTCTCATCACCCAAAACATAGATGGCCTTCACCAGAAAGCTGGCTCAAAAAATATCCTGGAACTCCACGGCAACATCTGGAAAGTCAGATGCACGGAGGAAAGAACGATAACAGAAAATCATGATATCCCCTTAGAAGAAATCCCTCCTCACTGTCCTGACTGTGGAGCCCTTTTAAGGCCGCACGTGGTGTGGTTCGGAGAATCTCTTTCTTCTTCTGTCCTCTACAAAGCATTCCAGGTAAGTTCAAGCTGCGAGATAATTTTTTCTATTGGAACATCGGCAGTGGTCCAGCCCGCCGCATCACTCCCCCTTGCTGCTGCAGAAGCCAATGCAAAGATTGTAGAGATTAATCCTGACCCAACACCACTTACTTCCTATGCCGATTTTTCTTTTAGAGGAAAAGCCGGAGAAATCCTTCCCTTAATAAATAAAGAATTGAACAAAAAATTAAAGGATAGAAAGGAATAAGTTGAGATGAAATATATTTATTTCGATGGTTCCTCCGGAATGAGCGGAGATATGATTCTTGGGGCCCTTCTTGATCTTGGCATATCCTCATCTCTCTTTAAAAATAAGATGGCTGAGTTAGAGCTTCCTGTAGAAATTCAAATCAAAGAGACAAAAAGGTCTTCTCTTCGAGGATTAAAAGTAGATGTCAAGGTTAAAAGCAAAGAAATATTCCCCCGAAAATGGCATGATATCGAAACCCTTATAGCAAAAAGCCCCTTTTCTAACTCTATTAAAAAGAATGCTTTGGCGATTTTCAAGAGGCTTTTCGAAGCCGAATCCCACGTTCACGGCAAAAAATTCCACCAAGCTCATCTCCATGAGGCGGGCGCAGATGATGCGATAATAGATATCGTGGGTTGTTGTTTTCTGACTGAGGTTCTTAAAATTAAAGAATTTTATGCATCTCCTTTGAATCTAGGCCAGGGATGGGTCAAAACATCGCACGGCATCCTCTCTGTTCCCCCTCCTGCTGTGGCTGAACTTTTGAAAAACATCCCTGTTTATTCCGCATGGGTCAAAGAAGAGCTGGTCACCCCAACTGGCGCGGCTATTGTTTCAACTCTGGTTAATAAATTCATTCCTCTTCCCGAAATATGCTACGAAAAAATTGGTTGCGGAGCAGGCAGTCGAAACTTTCCCGATTTCCCCAATATTCTACGTATTTTTTACGGAAACTTGAATGATTTCAAAGCGGACAAGAAAATCTATCTCATTGAAGCCAACATCGACGACTCGAACCCGCAGATTCTGGCAGCCTTCTTTGACAAGGCTTTCAAGCAGGGGGCTCTGGATGTTTTCCTCACTCCTATTGTCATGAAAAAAAACAGGTTGTCGACAAAATTGACCCTGCTGGCAGAGATTGATAAAATAGATGCTCTCATCAGCACAGTTTTTAAAGAAACAAGTTCTATAGGAGTCAGATATTTTCCAGTACAGAGAAGAGTGCTGGAGAGGAAAGTACTTAAAGTAAACATTCTTGACGAAGAAATATCGATAAAAATCGCTTATCTCGACGGAAAAGCAGTCAACATTCAGCCTGAATATTCTGATTGTCTGAAACTGGCAGAAAAAGAAAAGCTGTCTATCAAGGAAATCATACAGCTCGCTTTGAATGAGTTTTATAAAAATAAGGAGGCGCTCGACAGAAAAGATTAAGAACAAACAACATTAGCGGCTGAATTCAGCAATGCCAGAAATCATCAAGGAGAAAAAAGTGGATCTAAAAAAAATTGAAAAAGGAGTGAAGCTTCTCCTGGAAGGTATTGGAGAAGACCCTCAACGCACAGGTATCCAGGAGACACCAAAAAGAGTTGCCTCCATGTTTTCCGAGATACTAGGGGGAGTAAGCGAAGACCCGGCCGAACAGCTTAAGGTTATCCAAGGCGAAAAGCATGATGAGATGGTTTTGATTAAAAACATCCCTCTCTATTCGATGTGTGAACACCATCTCCTTCCCTTTGCTGGAGTTGCACATGTGGCTTACATTCCAAAGGGAGGACGAATCGTAGGTCTCAGTAAAATTGCGCGCGTTGTAGACATTCTTTCCCGAAGGCTTCAAGTTCAAGAGAGGCTAACCAAACAGATCGCAGACCTTATTAAAGAACACCTAAAACCTCTCGGAGTTATGGTCGTTATAGAAGCCGAACATATGTGTATGTCTATGAGAGGAGCTAAAAAACCTAAATCCATGACCATCACTTCTGCTGTTAGGGGATCATTCCGTTCCAGCAGCGCGACACGATCAGAGGCAATGACTTTGATAAGAGGAGGAATGTATAGTGGTAGAGAGCTTTAAAAAAACTTTTTTCATAACAACTCCAATCTACTATGTGAACGATATTCCCCATATAGGCCACGCGTATACAACCATCATAGCTGACGCCATCAGCCGTTTTAAAAAACTCTCTGGAAAAGATGTCTTCTTTCTTACTGGAACAGATGAGCACGGCCAGAAAGTGGAAAAGTCCGCCGCAGAAAAGGGTTTAAAACCTATAGAACTGGCTGATAAAGTCGTATTTAGATTCAAAAACCTGTGGAAAGCCTTGAATATATCTTACGATTATTTTATCCGCACAACCCAACCTCTTCATGAAAAAGGTGTCCAGAAAATTTTTCAGAAATTAAAGGAAAAAGGAGATATTTATAAAGGAATCTATAAAGGATACTATTGTGTTTCCTGTGAAAATTTTCTATCCAAAGATGTACCTATCGAAGAAGAAAGTTTTAAAACCTGCCCTGATTGTGGAAAAAAAGCAGGTCTTGTCTCTGAAGAGTGCTATTTCTTCAAACTTGCAGCCTACCAGAAGCCCCTTCTTGAGTTTTATGAGCAAAATCCGGCTTTTGTCCGCCCTCAAAGCCGGATGAACGAGGTTATAAACTTTGTCCGACAGGGACTCAAGGACTTGAGCATCACTCGAACAACAGTAAAATGGGGAATTCCTGTCGTTGATGACTCTGACCATACTATCTATGTATGGTTCGATGCCCTACACAATTACCTTACTGGTCTCGGTTATGATTGGGATATGAAACTCTTTGATAAATTCTGGCCAGCAACTCTCCATCTTATCGGAAAAGATATCCTTAGGTTCCACGCTGTGTTCTGGCCGGCATTCCTCATAGCTGCAGGATTCTCTCTCCCTCAAACTGTATACGGTCACGGCTGGTGGCTCAAAGATAAGTCGAAGATATCTAAATCCAAGGGTAATGTCCTTGACCCTCATATTATCCTGAACACATTTGGAGCAGACTCTTTGCGTTATTTTCTGCTCAGAGAAATTCCAATCGGACTGGATGGAAATTTCTCGCACGAAGCCTTTATCCACCGCGTGAATTCTGACTTGGCCAATGACCTTGGAAACCTTGTGCAACGCACTCTCACAATGATCCAAAGCTACTTTGGCGGAGCGATCGAAGAAATTGATGAAGAGAATGAGGGAGATAAAAAAATCCGCCTTGAGTTTGAGTCGGTCAAGGAAAATGTATATAAATATTACGAAGACTACTCTCTGAACAAAGCCCTTGAAGAAACATGGATTTACATAAACTCTATAAACAGATACCTAGCCGATAACGAGCCTTGGAAAATTGCCAGGGATAAAACCAAGCAAAAGAGGCTGGGAAGGATTCTTTATCAGGCTGCCGCAGCTCTAAAGGCCATAAGCTACTTCATTTTTCCAGTGATGCCTGAGTCAGCGGAAAAAATCTGGAAATATCTTGGTGAGGAAAAGCCAATACAAGAAGAATTGTTTACTGACTTACAATTTGACAACTTCAAGCTTGGCCAAAAAATTCAAAAGCCCAAACCTCTTTTTCCGAGAGTCAATTTAAAAGATTTTTTAAAGGAAGAAGAGGACAAGTCTGCGCAGGCCACTAAGGAGGATAAAATGGAATATATTTCATTTGATGAATTTAAAAGAATGGATCTCAGAGCAGGGGAAATACTAAAGGCAGAAAAGGTGGAAGGAACACAAAAGCTCATAAAGATTGAAGTTGACATTGGAACAGAAAAAAGAACTATGGTCGCGGGGATAGCTGATGAGTATGCACCTTCAGACCTGGTTGGAAAAAAGCTTGTGGTTATAATCAACCTGAAGCCTGCTGTGATCCGAGGAATAGAATCTCAGGCTATGCTGCTTGCGGCTGATGTAGACGGCAAAGCCATCATTCCTTTTTTCATCGAGGATGTGCCTGCAGGTGCCAAAGTAAGATAATTAAAATCCAAATTCCAATTTCCAAACGGATTGGTTTAAGGTTGAATGTTTAATGTTTAAGGATTGATACTGAATGAATAACATATACATTAAACTTTAAACCTTAAACCAATATTAGTTTTGGATTTTGGAATTTTACGTGGTAAAGAATCTATATATATCTCCTTATAATCACTCAATATACTTACTTAGCTCTGATGCAGAAATTGCCCCTTCCCTGAGAATCTGTGGTTTCTCAGTCGTTAAATCGACTACCGTAGAAGGCATAATCCCTTTGGTTTTCCCTCCATCTACTATGAGATCAACTTTTCCATTAAACATTTCAATGACCTTCTCCGGTTGAGTCGTTTCCCCCTCTCCAGAGACATTGGCGCTGGTGGCTGCTATGGGAAAAGTAGCACATCTCACCAGACTTCTCAGCCAGGAATGCCCTGGCAGCCGGACTCCTATAGAGCCGGCAGAGCCCAGGAGATTCTTTGGAAGAAGAGCAGAGGCCTTAAAAATTAAGGTTAAGGGGCCAGGCCAGAGTTCAGAGTAGAGTGACTTGAATTCAGGTGGGATGTTGACAGCAACACTCCGCAGCATATCTAAATCAGAGATCACAACAGAGACAGGCTTTGAGGCAGCTCTTCTCTTCAGGCGGTATATTTTCTTGACCGCCTCCTCAGAAAAACAGTTCGCTCCCAGCCCATAAAATGTTTCCGTCGGATAGACAATAATGCCATCGTTTGATAAAACATCAGCAATAATTTCTATTTTATCCGGCTCGATAATCTCAGGGTCAACCTTTATTATCTGTGTATTTACATACATAGCAATATTTATAGTAAGATAATTTTTCATGAGAGGCAAGAATAGAAATGGGTTTAAGGTTTTAGGTTTTCTGAGCAATCTCAATGTGTGGCGCCAAGGATGGGATTGCCGCGTCGTTTCACTCCTCGCAATGACAGCGTTTCCCCATTTCCCATTCACCATTTACAGTATGGCAGTATGTCAGTACGGCAGTATAGCAGTTTTTTTGCTTAAACAAACTTAGATAAACTGCCATACTGCTGTACTGCCAACTGCAGTCTTCTTACTGCTTACTATAAAAGTCTTGACTATAGTCCTTATCTATTCTATAAACATCCTTTTAAGCCAGAAAAGCGGATTTTAGTGGACAGTTGACCTTTTTTTGCCACAGTTAAAATTCCAGCTCCCCCTGGAAGGGAATTTGTCATTATTGGCATAAATTTTGCATTCACTTTAAATCGAGGAGAGATAAAATGAAAAAAACTTTGATTCTTTTAACAGCGTTAATTCTTTTCATTCCGAGTATTGTTTTCTCTGATATTGTCTCGTTTAAAGTGGGATATTTCATCCCCAGGGCTAATAGTGATCTCTGGGAAATAGAATTTGAGAATATGGATTTCACCAAAACCAATTTTCAAAATACGAATTTCGGTTTTGGGTATGAATATTTCCTCTCAAGAGAGATAAGTATAGTTCTCAATATAAGCGGTTATAACAAAAATAAATCTGGAGCTTATTTGGATTATGTGGCATACCAATTTTCAGAAGGAGATTTTGCCTTTCCAAACGACTTTGAAGGAGATTATATTCCTACCCATACTTTCAGCGTATCGATCACTCCTATCCAGATATCTTTGAAGCTAACACCTATGGGAAGAAAAGCAAAAATAATTCCATACGTTGGAGGAGGCGTCGGTGTCTACATGTGGAATGTAAGGCTTTCTGGAGATATAATAGATTTCGATGATGTGAGTAACTACTATGAAGATGAGGAAATAATAGTTGACCCAATTTATCCTATCTACCCTGCTGATACCCGGGAAGAAAATAGAATCTCGATTGGATACCACGGCTTCGGAGGAATCATGATACCCGTGGCTAACAGAATCAGCTTAGAAGCGGAATTTAGATATAATTTCTTGAAAGGAACATTGGGAAAAGATCCGGATTGGGGTTTTCAGGGTTTTGAGCCATTTGACCTCAGTGGATACCAGATTTCTATCGGCTTGAACTACTGGTTTTAATTTAACTAAAAACTCAAAGCTCAAAACTGATATAAGTAAGGAGTGAGGAGTTAGGAGCAAGAAAAACAGACTTAACGTATAGAATTATTTATTGCGGAGTCTTTGGGTAATCATCTGAGCTACTTTCTGGCCAGAAAGAAACATTCCGCCAAAAATTGGCCCCATTCTTTGCCCTCCAAACACTGCATTCGCAGCCATTCCGCAAACATAGAGATGAGGAAAAATTTCTTTGGTGTTCTCAAGGAGAATCTTTTCTCCTTTTTCGGCCCACATGGACTTCTCACCTATTACCTGGCCAGTGGAAGTAAAAAGCCTCGCTCCTGATTTTCGACTGACCACCTGAGCGACCTCGGCCGCATGTCCTGTAGCATCCACAACAAAAGAGCTTCTCATTGTCAATGGGTCAACATGGAAGTTAGCTATTCCGGCAGCAGTCCAATTGATCACAACCCCATTAATTTTATCATTGTAAATCAACGCATCCTCAACAGAAATTGAGTTAAAAATGTGGACACCTTTTTTAATCGCTTGACTGAGCAGTACTCCCAATGTCTCCAATGAAGAGGCCACATAGTAGTTCTCTTTATAATGAGTGGTGTTAACTCCCCATTCGTCAAGAAGCGGCTTGGACTCCTCCTGAATGACGATCTTGTTGAACATCATTCCGCCTCCGGGCATCCCGCCTCCGGGTTTGAGGGCTCTTTCTAAAACCACAACCTTAAAGCCTTCTTTACATAAAAAATAAGAAGCACAGAGGCCTGCAGGCCCAGCTCCACTGATTATCACATCTGATTCTAAGTTATCTAACAACTCCTTGTAATAGCTTTCGATAATGGCTCTTGAAATAACAACATCGTCTAGCATTTTTTACCTCATCAACTGTTTTATTATAATTGCGTACATTTTTTAGTCAATGTTAATTTAATATGTCTGTTGAACCTGTTTTATTTAGGAAGTTTAAACAGTTTTATACATCGAGTCCATTATATTCGTTAGATAATTAGCAAGACAAAGCCCTATCGGGCGGCAAGACAAGGAGGCAAGACAAAATTCTTGGCAAGACAGGCAAAACAAGGCTATCTCATTCTTAATTCATTAAAATGTATCATAAGAAACAATCTCTTCTAGCGCCTTACGTCCTCTGTCTCGCGGCTCTTCATCTGGATAGCCTAGAGGAGTCAGCGCCAAAACCTTTACATTTTCAGGGACATTAAGAATAGATTTAACATCTTGTTCTTCGAATGATCCTATCCAGCAAGTTCCCAGCCCTTCTTCTTGGGCCACTAGAATAAGGTGCTCTACAGCTATTGTTACATCTACTGACCAGGATTTCATATAACGCCCCATATGCGCATAACAATAATCTGGAAATCCACAGGCGACGATAATGACAGGTGCTTTGGCTATAAAAAATTGACCAGCCGAAGCTCCCGCCAATTCTTCTTTCAACATCCTGTCCTTGACAATGATAAATTTCCAGGGTTGAAGATTCTTCCCTGACGGTGCAAGGCGGGCAGCCTCAAGAACCCTAAAGAGAACCTCCTCAGGGATTGAATCCTCTTTATATTTTCTGACACTCTTTCTTTCCTTGATGATATCTAAAACACTCATTTTCCCCCCTATTTTAGCTTGTATTTATCTATAAGCAACAAATATTTTTTTGCTTCAGCGAGCCTGTTTCTTTTTGTAAATCCATTAGCCAGTATTTGAGATTTTCTCATTAATTCCTCTCTAACAAGCCTTTCCTGACTCGGAGTTAAGTCTAAGCCTAAAGCTTTCTCCAAAGCCTCAATCCTGAACCTGTCCATTCCCCAGTATCTCCGGGAAAGCTGGTCAGCGTGGCCTCCTCTTTTGATAATCAAGGGTTTCGATATGAGATGAACTGGGTATTTGTAAGCAACTCGGATGCCAAAATCATAATCTTCACAGGCGGGCAGCTTCTCATCAAAAACTCCTATTTCCTCAAAAATTTCACTTCTGAACAGTGCCGAAGAAAGGCTTAAAAGGCATAATGGTAATAATTTATCAAATATCCAACCTGAATATTTTTGATGCTTTCTCTTGGGGTTAACGATAATTCCCTTTCTTCTCCAAATCTCCTCCGTATAACAAACCAAAGCCTTTGGAAAAGCTTTCATATAGCTCATCTGGACTCTTATCTTATCTTTCATCCATAAATCATCCGAGTCTAAAAAAGCAATATAATTTCCGCAAGAAAGCCTAAGTCCTCGATTTCGGGCAGTACTGACTCCTTTATTCTCCTGGAAATAGTATTTCACTCTTTCACCAAAATGCTTAATGACTTCTCTCGTATTGTCTGTCGAGCCATCATCAATCACTAAAAGCTCATATGATTCCGAGAAAACGGAGCCATCAAAATAATCCTGCTCGAGCACAGATTGAATGGCTTCTTTCAAAAAAGAAGCACGATTACAGGTAGGGATGATAACACTAAGCATCATATTTTCCCATTTCATCATAGGAATATTAATATTCGAAACAATGTCAATAAAATTCCAAATCCCAAATTCAAAATCCCAAAACGAATCTAATTATATTTATTTTTTTTATTTTGGGTCATTGTAATTTGGTGCTTGTTACTTGGAAATGGTGATTTTTTCACTCTTGTCAAAAGGGATTACAAGTCTTCCCCATACAGTCTGAATTTCCACTTCCCCAGAAAAACGACAGAGCGTGGAGGACTGTTGCAGAATAGAGTAAACATCCTTTCCCACTTCAAAAAAATTTAAAAGAATTGGAAGAGTAAAAACTTTTGCTCCATGCTTTTCAATATTTTTATCTCCGCTTATCATTCCTTTTCCGATTAAATAACTCCTTAAAATGATTTCGTAGCTTATACTGTTTACAAGGAGCTCAAATCCGTTCCTGTTCTTAAACTTGATCTCAAAGCTTAAATCTGCCCCGCCAATAGTAAGGGCATTCACTCGCAGTAACAGGTCTTTAACATCAGGTTTTTTAAAGATCGGGAATTCTCCGGAAAAGGCAACAGGAAGTCTTCCCCTCTCTCTTTTCCTATGTGAAAATGCTAACTCTCCCATAAGATAACACGAAGCATTATCTTCCTCTTCTATTCCCTTTACAGTCTGGAATAGATGCTCATAAGTAATTCTTACAGGAAGAGCAATAACTGTATTTCTAGAAGCATCAATTTTAAGCCCTTCTTCTAAACTTGTCTGCAAACGAAGATACTCTTTCTGGTTAACAACAAAGCGATAATTATAGCTTGAAAGATAGTATGTTTTAGAAGAAGAATTCGATATATTGACATAAAAAACTAGAGACAGCCCGTTCGTGCCGAAATCTATGATCCTTTTCTCCCTGAGAGATATATTGATATCTTTTATTAAAGAGCTCGAAAAAGAAAAATTTACAAAAAATAAGATAACAGCAAAGAAGAAGCAGGTTTTCCTTCTCATTGTGATAATTTTTACTTTTAAGCCATAAGGATACACTATTGACAGAAATTGAACAAGTCACTAATACTCAAAGTAAGTATCTCCATTTTCTTGAAGCTCAGGTTAGTAGGCTCAAAAAATACAAATTACAAAATCCAAATGCCAAATATGATTACGCAAGACGTCAAACGTAAAACGCAAAAGGAATATAATTTAAATAAAATAATCGTTTTACGTTTGCCGTTTTACGTTTTACGTGTAATAGTATTAAGATTTGGAATTTTATGTTACTTGTTTTGTCATTTGAACTTTTTATTCTTATATAATATTATCCCTATATCCAACTAAACAGGAGAAGATCTGGATTATCCTAACGAATTTTAAGGAGGTTATCATGAAAAAAGTCTTTCTAATTGTACTTTTCAGTCTTTTTATTATCTTTTTAAACTTTACAATAAATTCCTGCAGTCCAGAAGAAAAAATTATCGAGAAACAAATGATTCAAATCTCTGACGAAGAGCTCATAGAGAAAAACTCAGCTATTTACAAAACAAGGGAAATCAATGGAAAAGAAAGAAAATTTCTCTCCTCTGATTTTTCGAGAATCGAAAAACCTTCATCTCTTGATGAATTCACCCAGTATTTCCATAACCCTCCCCTTCGTCAGCACAGAACAGGGACCTGCTGGTCGTTTGCAACAACCTCTTTTCTCGAATCCGAATTGAAGCGCCTAGAAAAGGGAGACGTAAAACTCTCAGAAATTTACACCGTGTATTGGGAATATGTAGAGAAAGCAAGAGGCTTCATAAAGCAAAAAGGCAAACAATCCTTGGGCCAGGGGTCTGAACATAATGCCGTCACAGAAAGGATGAAAAAATACGGAGCTGTTCCAGCCTCAGCCTACTCAGGACTTCTCCGGGGACAGGAAGAACATAATCACAGTAAACTTTTCCGGGAAATCAGGAATTACCTAACATTCTGCAAAGAAAACAAATATTGGGATGAAGAGAAAACCATCTCTTATGTGAAGAGTATCCTAAACAAACATTTGGGTACTCCCCCAGAAACAATTGAAGTCGACGGCAAATCCATGACGCCTAAAGAATACTTGGAAAATGTTCTCCAGCTTCCTCTGGACGATTATGTATGTTTTATGAGCCTTAAATCACTTCCCTTTTACACGAAAGGAGAGTACAAGGTTCCTGATAACTGGTGGCATAGTGAAGAGTATTATAATGTTCCACTTGATGAGTTTTTCGACGCCATTGTGAACTCTTTAAAAAACGGACACACCGTAGCTTTAGGTGGAGATGTTTCAGAACCAGGCATCAGCAGTGCTGAGGATATCGCCATTGTCCCAACTTATGATATTCTTCAAAAACTCATCGATCAGGACAGCCGTGAATTCAGGTTCTACAACAGAACATCTACTGATGACCATGCCATCCATGCTGTCGGATTCAAAGAAATGGGCGCCCGAACCTGGTTTTTGATTAAAGACTCAGGCGGCGGAGCTCACAGAGGACAATTCAAAGGTTATTATTTTTACAGAGATGATTACATCAAATTGAAAATGCTGACTCTCATGGTGCATAAAGATGCAGTATCCAATTTGCTTGATAAATTCAAAGAGAACGAATAGCCATGAACTCAAAACTAGTTGAAGGTTTAAAGTTGAAGGTTGAAGGTTTAAGGTAAAAATTATGCTTTAAACCTGAAACATTAAACCTTAAACTTAGCATAAGGATTAAGGTGGAAAAAACATAAAACTTAAAACTACTAAATAATATCTATTAAACAATCAAACATCTTAAATGGAGGACAAAAAAAGATAAACATATTAAAATGATGTATACTTGTTAAATAAGCAAATGAATAAAATGCAGGCAGAATTTCGAGAGAAGGAATTCCTTATTCGCCATTTTGACGGTGATGTCTACGCAGTTGGAGGTTATGTGCGTGATCTTATCAGAGGAATTCCCTCCGAAGATGTGGATATTCTAATCACCCATCACCCGGTGGAAAAAATCATCAAGAAAATCAAGTCTTATGGCAAAGTTGACCTTGTTGGAAAAAGTTTTGGAGTCATCAAATTCACTATAAATAGAAAAACTTACGATATCGCCTTGCCTCGAATAGACATGCCAAAAGAATCAGAAGTCCGCGGGCATAAAGACTTTATCATTTCTGCTAATCCCGATATCCCCATCGAAAGAGATTTGCAGAGGCGAGATTTCCGCTGCAACAGTATTGCATTGCGTCTCATTGACAATACACTAATCGACCCATTCGGCAGCCTGGAGGATATCAGGGCCAAAATAATAAGGCTGACCAATCCCAAGGCTTTTCCCGAAGACCCTCTGCGTGTTCTTCGAGCGGCACGCTTTGCCTCCGTACTGAATTTTTCAATAGATACTGAGATTTACGACTCTTCCAAAGACATCGATTTAAGCGGCTTAAGCGTTGAAAGAGTAAACGAGGAAATATTTAAAATCCTGCTTTTATCTCCTCTTCCTTCCTCTGGCCTTGAAGAACTATTTAAACTCGGCGTGCTGCGACAGCTTTTTCCAGAGCTCTACAGCCTTACTCTCTCCATTCAGGATTCCATCTTTCACCCTGAGAAAGACTTATTCGGCCACCATACAGTTTGGCATCACACAAAACTTACGGTCGACCAGGCAAAGAGGCTGGCTGACCGTTTTCACTTAAATCAGGAGAAAAAGCTGACTCTTCTCCTGGCTGCCCTTTATCATGATGTTGGAAAACCAGGCACAGCCCAATGGGAGTACAAAAAGGGAAGAATGGTAATCACTAACAACGGACATGATGTAGCTAGTGAGAAAATCACAAAAAAAATTTTTGATAGGTTCAAAATCTTTTCCTGGAATGGATACAATTTAAGGAAAATAGCTCTCTCCCTTATCAGATGCCATCATAGGGCCTCAGAACTTTGGCAAAACAAAGAGATAATCACAAAGAAAGCTTTCAATCGTCTTGCAGCAGATACAGATGGAGAGATAGAACTTCTGGTTTACCTTGATGCCGCAGATCGAGCCGGAAGAGAGGACAAACCGGTCAGAGGATTAGATGAAGAAGGCACGTGGCTTCTTAAAAAATTTGACGAGCTGAATGTGTCCAAAGAGACTATTAAGCCTATTATCATGGGAAGAGATCTTCTAAAAATGGGGCAATCAGCCGGCCCATCCATGGGAAGGATTCTAAAAAAGCTGTATCAATTACAGCTTGACAATGAGTTCGAGACCAAAGAAGAAGGCCTGAAAATAGCAGAAAAACTAATAAAGAAATAACTCTGATGAAAATACTCGTTGCTGGCGGTGCGGGATATATCGGTTCCCATACCGTTAAAGAACTTATCAAAGATGGATTTGAAGTCATTATCTTCGACAATTTTTCCACTGGCAAAAAAGAACTCATCACAGGTGGAGAGGTTGTTGAAGGCGATCTATTGGATAAAGAATCTTTTAGTAAAGTTTTCAAATCACATAATATAGGCGCTGTCCTCCACTTCGCCTCTCTTATCCAGGTAGGAGAATCATATATCAACCCCCAGAAATATTACCTCCATAATCTCATAAGCAGCCTTAATCTTCTGGAAGTTATGCTGGAAGCAGAGGTTAAAAACTTTGTTTTCTCTTCCAGTGCAGCAGTGTACGGCATACCCGAACAGATTCCCATATACGAATCTCATCCATTAAATCCTTTCAATCCTTACGGCCTGACAAAATATTTTGTAGAGAAAATCCTCCAAGATTATGACCGAGCATATGGATTAAAGTTCATTTCTCTTCGCTATTTTAATGCTGCCGGAGCAGATCCTGAAGGAAATCTCGGCGAGATGCATGAACCTGAAACACACCTTTTACCTAACCTTCTCCTCTTTTTACTTGGAGAAAAAGAGAACTTTGACCTTTTCGGAGTTGACTTCCCTACTTCTGACGGAACAGCGGTCAGGGATTATATTCATGTTACTGATTTGGCAAAAGCCCATGTATTAGCTCTTAAGAAGCTCTTAACTAGTTCACAGAGTGAATTTATCAATTTGGGAACAAACAAGGGCTATTCTGTCCTGGAAATCATAAAAAAGACCGAAGGCTTCACAGGCATAAAGATTCATTACAAAACAATGCCAAAGAGAAGAGGTGATGTTCCAGTGTTATTGGCTTCAAAGGAGAAAGCAGAAAAACTCCTTGGCTGGCATCTTTATTACTCGAATATAGAGACTATAATCGAAACAGCCTGGAACTGGCACTCTAAGCTAGTAAAGAGTAAGGAGTGAGGAGTAAGAAGCAAGAAAATTAGGATTTCTACATGAATGAAGGCTAAATATGTAAGCATCAAGCTCCAAATTCCAATTTCCAAACAAATTCCAATTTCCAAAATTCGAAACTAAAGTGCTAAGAGCAAATTGCTATACGAATTTGTTTTTGTCATTGGGATTTAGTGCTTGTTTGTTATTTGGGATTTGTAATTTGGAATTTTCAATATATTACTTGTCTTGCTAATTACTTAACGGTCTAAACAGACTAAACGGACCTAACGGACTAAACTGATTGAATCATTGACTAAAATATAATGAGATGCAATAATATTTTTTAAGGTGCAAATTGAGAGACTGCAAACATATTATTGTAATCTTTCTCATAATTATTCTTTCTCTGTTTTTATGGAACTGCTCTTCCCATAAGAAGCTTTTAATTGAAATCCAAAAAGATCCTCCTTCTCCAGCATTAGAGGAGCATATTTCCCAGGAAGCTTTAACTGAGGAGGAACCTCCTCCTATTGAAGAAAAAAAAGAACAAAGCGATCAGGAACAGCTCTCTCAAGAAGCAGACATAACTCAAAAAGAGCAAGACCCCTTTGAATTGCTCGAAGAAGCTCTGGATGCCTACCAAGATGCTCGTATTGCATGGGAAAGGGGAGATTTTGATACCTCTCTTGCAGCACTTGATGAAGCCTACAGCCTTATTCTGAAGCTGGAACTTCCCCAAGATTCATCCCTTATCCAAGAAAAAAACGATTTAAGACTTCTCATCGCCCAGAGAATTCAAGAGATCTATGGTTCGCGCCTCATCACAGTCGGAGATAACCATCAGACTATTCCGCTCGTTGAAAACAAATATGTTCTGGCTGAGATTAAAAGTTTTCAGACAAAAGAAAAGAAATATTTCAAAGAAGCCTATAAGCGCTCCGGCCGCTATAAAGAGATGATAAATGAAGAAATGAAAAAAGCAGGTCTTCCAGAAGAGCTTTCCTGGATGCCGATAATCGAAAGCGGGTTTAAAGTCAATGCTTATTCCCGCGCTCGAGCCCTTGGTCTCTGGCAGTTCATTTCATCTACAGGATACCGCTTTGGATTAAAGAGGGATCAATGGATCGATGAAAGAATGGATCCAGTCAAAGCTACACAAGCAGCTATAAAGTACCTGAATGAGCTCCATTCCCTCTTTGGTGACTGGACAACTGCGTTGGCAGCTTATAACTGCGGAGAGTTTAGAGTTCAAAGGGTCATCCGCTTGCAGCGAATAGAATATCTTGACAACTTCTGGGATCTGTATACCATGCTCCCAAAGGAAACAGCTCGGTTTGTTCCCAGGCTCATCGCCACCTTTCTCATCATTAACAACCCGGAAAAATATGGCTTCAACCTTCCTTCTCCCGATCCTCCTCTAAGATATGAAACAATCAAAATCAATCGACCTATTAGGCTTTCTTCACTCTCAAAGAAACTGGGATTAGGATCTGAAGCTCTTGCCTCCCTAAATCCTGAACTCCGGTACAAAGCTACTCCTGAACATGAATACCTCCTCAAGATCCCAATTGGCTCTGGCGGAAAAGCGCTGGCTGCAGTAAACTCTATCTCCCGCTGGATTCCCCCTGAAGCTACTTATGTCTATCATTATGTTAGAAGGGGAGAGACGGTCTCAGGCATCGCAAAACGCTACAGAACATCTGTCACAGCCATTGCCCGGTTAAACCGGCTTAGCCGGAATTATCTTATCAGGCCAGGACAAAGGCTTAAAGTTCCTGGCAGGGAGAGAAGTTATGTCTCAGCTCGTCCTTTTCAGCTTATCAAAGACGGCGAAAAACTCGTTTATATAGTTAGAAGAGGAGATTCTCTCTATCGAATCGCAAACAGTTTTAGCACAACTGTTCAAAGAATAAAAAAAGAGAACAATCTTAGAAGCGATAATCTAAGTATCGGACAGAAGCTTGTGATTCAATCTGGAAGGCCTGAAGGGGCTACCTTATACACAGTGAAAACTGGCGATACACCTTTCGAGATCGCGAAAAAATATAGAATGAACCTCAATACTTTGCTCAATCTTAATGGTCTCCATTCAAGGTCAAAAATTTATCCTGGACAAAAGCTCTGGGTCACACCTAATGACAGTAAGTAGCAATAACTCAAAATTCAAAACTTATTTCTGTTAACCAGTTACTCGGTTAGTCTGTTAGTCAGTTAACCGAATAACAGATTAACGGACTAACTGACTAACAGTTCTTTTTCTCGCATATTATTTGTCTTGCCTGTCTTGCCTATATACATAAACCAGACAAACCAGATAGACGGAATAGACCGAATAGACGGATTTGTGCTTTATTTCTTTGCCTTAGCTGCTGCTTTTACTTTCTCTTTAAGCTTTTTCTTCTTTTCCTTCTTCTTAAACTCTGTATCGATAAGCTCCAGAATGGCCATCTCAGCTCCATCACCTGAGCGAGGGCCGATTTTCACTATCCTTGTATATCCTCCAGGTCTTTCGCTAAATCGAGGGCCAATCTCACCAAAAAGCCTCTTCACCACTTCTTTTTTATAGATAAACCTTAAGGCCAAACGCCTAGCATGAATAGTGTCCTTTTTGGCTAAAGTAATCATTTTCTCAGCAAGAGGTCTAGCTGCCTTTGCCTTGGCCAGAGTTGTTCTAATGCGTTCTTTTTCCAGAAAGGATGTAACAAGATTGCGAAGCAAAGCGCGCCTCTGTGCAGTGTTACGTCTTAGTTTCTTCCCCTTAACCCGATGTCTCATGCTACGATCTCTTCCTCTTTTTCTTCCTTCTTATCGCCCTCAATTTTCTCTAATAATTTGGGGTGAAGATCCAAATTTAAGCCTAATCCCAATTCCTGCAGAGTCTCTTTAATTTCCGTCAAAGATTTACGGCCGAAATTCTTTGTCTTCAGGAGTTCATCTTCTGTTTTCTGAACAAGTTCATGAATTTTATCGATTCCAGCTGACCTGAGACAGTTACTCGACCTGACAGAGAGCTCGAGATGGTCTATAGACTTAGACAGAATATCTATCTGCGAAAAATGCGGAATCTCTTTCTTTACTGGGGCCTGCTCTCTTTCTGCTTGCTCATCAACAATGTTGAGGAAAATAATAAGATGATCTCTCAATATTTTAGCTGCCTGAGCTAAAGCGTCTTGGGGCAAAACAGCGCCTGTTGTCCAAATTTCCAGCGAAAGATTTTCATAATCGATTCTTTTGCCCACTCTAGCAGGATCCACCTTGTAGTTCACCTTTACGACAGGTGAATGGGAAGAATCGATAGGGATAAAATCCACGCTCAAGTCTTCATCGAAATTCTGATCAGCAGAAATATATCCCCTGTTATTCTTAACAATAATCTCCATATCTAACTTCCCATCTTTATCGAGGGAAGCAATATGAATTTCAGGATCAAGAATCTCAACATCTGAATCATGAACAATATCAGACGCTCTGGCTTCAGCCGGTCCCTCTTTTTTTAGTGTTAGTATTTTTGGTTCATCTCCCTTAAGCTTCAGGGGAATACTCTTCAAATTCAGTATGATATCAATCACATCCTCTACAATCCCTGGAATAGTTGAAAATTCGTGGAGAACATTTTGAATGCGAACATTTGTAATGGCTGCTCCGGTTATGGAAGAAAGAAGAATCCTCCGCAATGAGTTTCCAATAGTGATCCCGTATCCCCTCTCAAAAGGTTGGGCCGAAAACCTGGCGTATTTCTCCGTTAAAGTCTTATAATCACATTCCAGATATCTAGGTCTCTGAAAACCTGTTTCTATCATACTTCCTCCTCTCCTTATTCCATTATTGTCATATCAAGCCGCCAGGCGGAAAAATTCAAATTTTCAATTCTCCACGTGATATCAGAAAGTAATTTATTTCGAGTAGAGCTCAACAACTAAATGTTCTTCTACAGGAAAAGTAACATCTTCACGAGTAGGAAAAGAAAGAATATTTGTCTCCACCTTTTTCCGGTCGACTTCGAGCCATCCTGGGACAGTTTTATTCTTATTAAATTCCACGATAGCCTTCAATTCTTCATGCTCTTTTGATTTATCCCGAAATGACAAAACATCCCCTTTATTCACTAACATAGATGGGATGGAAGCTTTCCTTCCGTTAATACGAAAATGACCATGAGTGATCAACTGCCGCGCATGAGCTCGAGAATGAGAGAATCCTATTAAAAAGACGACATTATCCAGCCTCCTTTCTAGCATGGTTAAGAGATTCTCTCCTGTGACTCCTCTTTTTTGTGCAGCTCTCTTGAAGAACAACCGGAATTGTTTTTCAGACATACAATAGTATCTCTTTAACTTCTGTTTTTCCCTGAGCTGAATACCATATCCCAGAATTCTTCTCCTTGCTCTTCCGTGCTCGCCAGGAGGATAGGGCCTCCGCTCCACAGAACATTTTTCAGTTAAACATTTACTTCCTTTTAGAAAAAGTTTTACTCTCTCTGTACGACAAATGCGACAAAGTGATTCTCTGGATCTTGACATACTTATCTCCTTATTAGCACGTCTCTAAACTCTTCTTCTTTTTCGAACGCGACAGCCATTATGGGGAATTGGAGTAACGTCCTTAATGGATTTTATTTCCAACCCTTCTGCCTGAAGGGCTCGAATAGCTGACTCTCTTCCAGCACCAGGGCCTTTGATTTTAACATCTACATACCGTACTCCACTTTCTCTAGCCTTAGCTGAAGCCTCTTTGGCTGCCAGCTGAGCCGCAAAAGGTGTTCCCTTGCGAGCACCCTTAAATCCAGCAGTACCAGAGCTGGCCCAACAAATGGAGTTTCCCTTCTGATCTGTTATAGTAATGATTGTATTGTTAAATGTTGACCGAATATAAGCCACACCAAATCCAATATCCTTTTTTACTTTTTTTTTCTTTACCTTTCTTCTGGGTTTCGGCATTAATAACTCCCTCTATGTTTTCTTTATAGTATGTCCTCGAGGGCCTTTCCTCGTCCGGGCATTCGTTTTTGTTCTTTGACCTCTTACAGGTAATCTCCTTCTATGTCTGAGCCCCCTATAAGAGCTTATATCCATCAATCTTTTAATATTCAAGGTAGTTTCTTGTCTCAAGTCACCTTCTATCTTATCGCGTTTCTCAATGATTTGGCGGATTTTATTTATCTCATCTTCGCTCAATGTTTTTACTTTCTTATCTCTATCGATTTCTGCCTCTTTAAGAATTTTGTTCGCTTTAGATCGGCCAATACCAAAAATGTAAGTTAACCCAATCTCAATCCTTTTTTCCGAAGGAAGAGTAATTCCTGCAATTCGTGCCATTTTTACCTCATTTAACCTTGTTTTTGTTTATGTCTTGGATTTGAGCATATAACTCTGAGAGTCCCTCTCCTTTTTATTATTCTACAATTCCTGCAGATTTTTTTTATGGATGCTCGGACTTTCATTCGCTTTTCCTTTATTTGAATCGATAAGTAATTCTTCCTTTTGTCAGATCATAAGGTGAAAGCTCGACTAACACCTTGTCTCCAGGAAGAATGCGGATAAAATGCTTCCGCATTCTTCCTGATATATGTGCTAAAATCCTGTGTTTATTTGCCAATTCAACACGAAACATGGCATTCGGGAGAGTTTCAAGAACAGTTCCTTCAGTCTCAAAAATATCCTGCTTAGGCATACCGGGACTCCTTTAAATAGTGCAGGCTCTCTTTTTCATCTAATAAACTTAAAATCTCAGTACCTTCTTGAGTCACCGCTGCTGTATGTTCGTAATGGGCTGATAGGCTTCTATCTTTGGTTACAGCTGTCCAGCTATCAGCTAGAATCTCTACATTCCAATCCCCCATGGCAATCATCGGTTCAATAGCTAGAACCATTCCTCGTTTTATCTTTGGCCCACGTCCAGGTCGACCAAAATTTGGAACTTGGGGCTCTTCATGCAAGAAAAAGCCGACTCCATGTCCAACAAATGATCTGATGACTGATAACCCTTGAGATTCGACATAACTTTGAATAGCAAAAGATATATCTGATATCCTACGCCCTTCTCTCATTTGTTCCAAACCTTTATAGAAGGCCTCTTTAGCAGTTTCAATAATTTTTTTTGCTTCTGATGTAACTTTTCCAACAGGATAGGTCACAGCTGCATCTCCATAATAGCCATCACAGACGACACCAAAATCAAGGCTGATGATGTCACCTTCATGCAGAGCTCGCGAAGAGGGAATACCATGAACAATTTCCTCATTTATGGAAGTGCATAGAGATGCGGGATAACCTCGATAGCCCTTAAACGCCGTGACAGCTCCCATCTCTCTGGCTCTTTTTTCTGCATACTCATCCAATTTTTTCGTTTGCACTCCTGGTTTAATCATGGTTCTTAGCTCATCCAAAACTTTAGCCACAATTTGATTACTTCTCCATATTGCACGAATCTCGTCTTCGTTCTTATAAATAATCATTTAGGAGCTTCTACCTCTATAGATCTATCGATTTTCTTATCTAGAATAGAACAAATATCGCTAAATATTACCTCAATTTTTTTCTCACCATCTATTCTGAAATAAACCTTTCTGTTCTGATAATAATCAACAAGCCCTTCTCTCTGTTCATGATAAACTCTCAGGCGTTCTTCGATAACCTCAGGTTTATCGTCTTCTCTTAGAGTAAGTTTCTCCCTGCAAACATCGCATATTTCCTCTTTATTCGGAGTTCGAACAAAAAGATTGTATATTGCTCCACACCTTGAACATATCAGCCTTGCTCCAAGTCTGTCAAATACAACTCGGTCACTTAAATATATCTCAATAGCAACCTCTGTATGTTCCTGGTTGATTTCCTCTAACTTCTTAGCCTGATGGATGTTTCTAGGAAAACCATCTAAAATATAACCTTTTTTACAATCAGCTTTGGAAATCCTTTCCTTGATCACCTCGACAACTATATCATCATTTACCAACTCACCTCGTTTCATACTGGCTTCTGCCTTTTTGCCTGAAGGAGTTCTCTCTTGAACAGCCTGGCGAAGCAGATCTCCAGAGGAAATTTTAGGGAAACCATACTTTTTCTCGATAAGCTCCCCTTGGGTTCCCTTTCCGCTCCCAGGAAGACCAAGAAAGATGATTCTCATCCTCTCCTCCCTTTGAGGCGGCCTCGGCGCATGAATCCATCATAATGACGCATAACAAGCTGTGCCTCGATCTGTTGCAGAGTATCCATAGCTACTCCGACCACGATAAGAATGGAGGTTCCTCCAAAATAAAAATCAACATTCAATCCCTGAGTAAACCATCTGGGTAAATTCTGATCTAAGAAGCTTCCGATAAAAGGCAGGGTAGCTACACGAAATCCTCTTGTGAGAAAATCTGGTAAAATAGCAACTGCAGCCAAATAGATGGCCCCTATTAATGTGAGCCGTGAAAGGACACTATCTATAAAATCAGAAGTGTTTTTCCCTGGCCTTATTCCAGGAATAAAGCCTCCGTATTTTCTTAAGTTGTCTGCAACATCGGTTGGATTGAAAATAATAGAAACATAAAAATATGTGAAAAAGATAATAGCTCCAATATAAAACAAGCTATAGAGAGGCATACCTGGTATGAATTGTTGGGCGATATTCTGAATAAAAGGGACTTGGATCATTTGAGCAATAGTAGAAGGAATGGTAATGACAGAAGCAGCGAAAATTATGGGGATAACTCCTCCTGTATTAACTCTCAAAGGAAGATGTGTACTCTGGCCACCATAAATCTTCCTTCCTACAACTCTTTTAGCATAAGATACAGGGATTCGCCTCTGCCCTCTCTCAACAAAAACAATTATAGCAACGACCAAAAGCATCAAGACTACAAGAAAAATCAATCTCAGCGGATCCATATCTCCTGTTCTCAACCCTTCCACAACGCTTTGGACTCCCCTGGGAAAATTGACTACAATGCCTGCAAAGATGATAAGAGAGATGCCGTTGCCGATCCCGCGTTCGGATATCTGCTCACCCAGCCACATGATGAAAACGGTTCCTGTAGTCAGCGTTAAGACTGTCATGAACTTAAATCCCCAACCAGGGTTTGGAACAATGGCTAATCCGCCAGGACTCTTTAGACCTTCCAATAACATGCTTATCCCAAATGATTGGATTAAACATATAAAAAGGGTCCCATATCGAGTATACTGAGTGATTTTTTTTCTGCCAAGCTCTCCCTCTTTTGATAATTTCTCCAGGTAAGGCCATACAACTTGAAGCAGCTGGAGGATAATAGACGCACTGATATAAGGCATAATGCCAAGGGCAAAAATTGTCATTCGGGACATATTTTGTCCTGTGAAAAGATCCATCATGCCAAAAATCGTTCCCTTCTGCATTTCCCAAAACTCGGCCAGCGCTGAGCCACTTATTCCAGGATTTGGAATTTGGGCGCCGATACGATAGACAGCTAAAATAAACAGAGTAAAGATCACCCTTTTTCTAAGGTCAGGTATGCTAAAAATGTTTCTTATACTAGCAAGCATTATTTACTTCCAATAAGAATTGCTTTCCCACCCGCAGCCTCAATCTTCTTTTGTGCGGATCGAGAAAATTTATGTGCATATATTGTTTTTGAGGAAGAAATGTCTCCTCTCCCTAAAACTTTAACAGCTTCAGATTCTTTCTTTATAATCCGGGCCTTGACTAAATCTTTTAGCTCGATTTTATTCTTGCTGATTTTCTCCAAGCGATAAAGATTCACTTCACTATACTCTTTTCTAAAAATATTGGTGAAGCCTCTTTTAGGAAGCCGGCGACTAAGGGGCATTTGACCACCTTCAAATCCTCTCTTGCGAGAATATCCAGATATGGATTTTTGGCCCTTTGTACCGCGGCCAGCAGTCTTTCCACGTCCAGAACCAGGTCCTCGTCCAACCCTTCTTCTCTTTTTTCTGGAATTTTTTGCAGGATGAAGATTGCTCAGATTCATTTTTTTCCCAACTCCTCCACTTTCACCAAATGATTTATTTTCTTGATCATACCTATAATTTCAGGACAATCTTTGCGTATCACTTCCGAACTAATCTTTCTCAATCCTAATCCTCTTACTACTTCTCTCTGTTCTCTGGGTCGGCCGATGAGGCTTCGCACCAATTTTATTTTTAATTGTTTTTCAGAGGAATCAGCTTTTTCTTCTTGCACTTTCATTCTTATACCTTTTTTAGTTTTCTTTAGCTTGGTTTCCTTCACTGCCATATAGTTTCCTCTGGCTTACCCCTATTCTTTGAAACTAACTCAGCACTTTTTAGTTTTCTTAAGCCATTCATAGTAGCATTTGCCACACTTATAGGATTATTGCTTCTAAGAGATTTGGTCAAAACATCTTTTATTCCAGCCAACTCCATGATTATTCTGACAGCACCTCCCGCAATAACACCTGTTCCTTTTGAAGCAGGTCGCAGAACCACAGCGCCTCCACAATGTTCTCCTTTAATAAAATGAGGGATTGTCGTCTTCATTATGGGCACTTTAAACAAATCTTTCTTTGCGGCCTGCACTGCTTTGGCAATTGCCATAGGAACCTCTCGCGCTTTTCCCTTTCCTATCCCGACTAAGCCATTTTCATTCCCAACTGCCACTAACGCTGTAAAACTTAGATTCTTACCTCCCTTGACAACTTTAGTCACCCTCCGGATAGAAATCACCTGATCTTTTAACTCGACTTCCTGTTCTTCGACTTTTTCTTCAGGCACTCTATTTCCTCCTTACCAAATCCTTTCATTTGGACTAAAAAACGAGTCCTCCTTTTCTCATGATTTCAGCAAGAGCTTTGATGCGGCCGTGATAGGGATAAATCCCTCTATCAAAAACCATTTTGTCAATTTTCCTTTGTTTCAGTCTTTTAGTCAACATCTCACCAAGAATTTTAGAGGCTTCTATGTTTTTCTTTTTTTTGTTTTTTGTTTTAAACTCTTTCTCTAAAGTAGAGGCTGACACCAAAATAGTTCCATTATCATCGTCAATAGCCTGAGAATAGATATATCGATTGCTTTTGAAGACGTAAATTCTGGGTCTTTCAAGGCTTCCTTTTATCTTCTTTCGAACTCTCTTTCTTATTCGCCCTTTAGCTTTTTTCTTCATAATCACTTTATCTTTATACATCGCTAACCCCTGCTCTACGTTCTTTCTTAATCAAACGCTCACCCACGTAGCGAATCCCTTTCAATTTGTAGGGATCGGGCTTGCGAAAACTGCGTATTTTGTAAGCTTCTTGACCTACTCGCTGCTTATCTATTCCTTCAATTCTTATAAGAGTTGGCTTTTCCAGAACGATTTGGATATCTTTTGGTATCTTATAGATAACCGGTTTTGAGTAGCCCAAAATTAGTTCCATTCTATCTTTATCGAGTTTAGCCCGATATCCCACACCTACTATTTCCAGTTGCCTGGAAAAGCCAGAAGAAACACCCACAGCAGCATTAAAGGCTAGAGATCGGCTCAAACCATGAAAAGACCGCTGTTCTCCAGTATCATTCTTTCTTGTCAAGATAAGTTGATTGTCTTGGATTTCTGCCTTTATGCCAGCAACCAGCGGCGAAGAGAGTTTCCCTTTTGGCCCTTCAAATTCAATTTTATCAGATAAAATATTGACCTTTACTCCCTCTGGTATTGCAATGGGTTGCTTTCCTACTCTCGACACTTTTCTATTCCCCTCTTTCAAGAACTACCATATATAACATATAACCTCTCCCCCTACCTCTAACTCTTTGCATCTTTTCCCAGTGGCAATTTCTTTCGATGTAGATACGATCACAATACCCAGTCCATCAAGAACCTTAGGGATGGAATCTTTCTTGCAGTAAATGCGGCACCCTGGCTTACTCACTTTTCGGAGTCCAGAAATAATGCTTTTATTATCTTCAGTGTATTTGAGTGTAATAATTAAAACCCCTTGTTTATTATCATCGATAACTTTAAAATTTTTGATATATCCTTCATCTTTCAAAATCTTGGCGATTTCGACCTTTACACGGGAAGATGGAATGTTCACCTCTCTCTTTTTAACCAAAGCAGCATTTCTTATCCTTGTTAACATATCAGCAATAGGATCTGTCAAACTCATGATTTTATCCTCTTTTCTATTTTACCACGAAGCCTTAATAATCCCAGGAATTTCTCCTCTCAAGGCAAGTTCACGGAAGCATAAACGGCACATATCGAACTTTCGATAATAGCCCTTAGAACGCCCGCATATCCGACAGCGGGACTTCCTTCTTGTCGCGTATTTAGGCTCTTTCAGATATTTTGCCACACATGATTTTCTTGCCATTCTTTCCTTCCTTATAAAGCTTCACTAAAAGGCATCCCTAATTTCTTCAACAAGGCATAAGCCTCTTCATCTTTCTTAGCAGAAGTGATTATTGTGATATTCAAACCTCGCAGCCTTTCTACTTTTGTATAGTCAATCTCTGGGAAAACCAGTTGTTCTTTCATACCCAGAGTATAATTTCCTCTGCCATCAAAGGATCGAGAAGATACTCCTCTGAAATCTCTCACACGAGGAAGAACAATATTGACCAGGCGGTCAAAAAACTCGTACATCCTTTTCCCGCGCAAGGTTACATAACAAGCTATGGCCTGTCCCTTACGAAGTTTAAAAGACGAAATAGATTTTTTTGCCCTCCCAACAGCAGGCCATTGACCTGAAATAAGACTCAATTCTTTTTTTGCCGTGTCTAACAATTTAATATTCTGGATAGCATCCCCTACGCCTATGTTTATAACGACTTTCTCGAGCCTGGGAACAGCCATCTTATTTTTAATTGAGAGATCCTTTTGTAGTTCACTAACAATCTTTTTTTTATATTTTTCTAAAAGCCGGCTCATTCCTCGTTCCTCTTTTTTACTTTTCTAAGGCTCCTTCACACTTATTGCAAACTCTGATTTTGCTTCCGTCCTCTAACTTCTTTATCTTTACTCTAACTCCCTGACCACATTCTGAACAATACAGCTTCAAATTGGAAATATGGATAGGAGCTTCCTTCTCCATAACTCCTCCCTGAATGTTCTTGCTCTGGTCACGGCGAATAAATTCCTTGATAAAATTGGCCTTTTCAACAATAACTCTTCTTTTTTCAGGAAAAACTTTTAAAATCTTCCCTGTTTTTCCTTTATCTTTCCCGTTTATAACAACGACAACGTCATCTTTCTTTAATATCATCTTATTCATCATAGAACCTCCGGAGCGAGAGAGACGATCTTCATAAATTTTTTCTCTCGCAATTCTCTTCCAACAGGGCCAAAAACTCGAGTCCCTATCGGTTCACCCTGGCGGTCAATGATGACAGCAGCATTATCATCGAAACGGATGTATGAACCATCCTTGCGTCTAATTTCCTTTTTTGTTCGCACAATAACAGCTCGAATAACCTTTCCTTTTGGAATTTTACTCTCGGGCTCCGCCTCTTTAACTGATGCTGAAATAAGATCTCCTATCGTAGCTGTTTTTCCCGTTCTTCCCCCTAGAGGAGTAATGCATAGAATCCTTCTGGCTCCGGAATTATCTGCAACTTTAAGCATAGTCTCTGTCTGTATCATTATTTTGTATCCTCATTTTCTTCTTCTCTCTCGCTGGAGGAAAGCTCAACAATATCCTGAATCCGCCATCTCTTTCTTCTGCTCAAGGGTCTTGTTTCAATAATTTTGACCACATCTCCAATCTTACATTTTTCATACTCGTCATGCGCAAGGAACTTTTTCCTTCGCTTAACAATTTTTTTATAAAAAGGATGCTTGACTCGTCGTTCACTGAGAACAGTAACTGTCTTTTCCATGTTATTCCCGATAATCACACCGATTTTAGTTTTTTTCCACCCTTGACTCTTATTCATTCTTTATTCCATCCCTTGACTCTTTTCTCTGAGTACTGTTTTTATTCTTGCAATATCTAACTTAATATTCTTCAGTTTCATCGTGTTTTCTAGTTGACCCAATGCAAGCTGAAACTTTAACTTAAAAAGCTGTTCTTTCAATTCTGCTTCTTTACTTTTCAACTCCTCCTCGGAGAGCTCTAGAATCTCTCTAGCCTTCATTTCTTTGCCTGCTTTCCCTTGAAATAAACCTAGTTTTTATTGGAAGCTTATGGGAAGCCAATCTCATGGCCTCCTTGGCCACGGTCTCAAGTACACCCTCTAATTCATATATTATTCTCCCAGGCTTAACCACATCCACCCAGAATTCAGGATCTCCTTTGCCTTTTCCCATCCGGACTTCTGTAGGCTTCTTTGTAACGGGCTTCCAGGGAAAAACTCTAACCCAAAGTTTGCCTTTTCTTTTGGCATGTCGGCTTATTGTGATTCGGCCAGCCTCAATCTGCCGCGCTGTGAGCCAGCAGGGTTCTAAAGCTTGTAGACCATACTCTCCAAAGGACAAGTCTGATCCTCGATAGGCTTTCCCTTTCATTCTTCCTCTATGGTGTTTACGATACTTGACTTTTTTTGGCATAAGCACTGTCAAATCTCCTCAACATCTCCAGTCTGGGATGTCATTTTTGACTTCTCCACATCCATTCTATAAATCCATACTTTTATCCCTATCTGTCCATATGTAGTGAAAGCCTCAGTAAAGCCGTAGTCAATATCTGCCCTTAGAGTCTGAAGCGGCAACTGGCCTTTTAAATACCATTCTGACCGGGCTATCTCCACTCCTCCTAATCTGCCGGAACACATCACCTTTATCCCCTTTACTCCCATTTTCAAAGCCATATCCACAGCTCTCCTCATGGCTCTCCGATAAGCGATACGTTTCTCAAGCTGGATAGCAACTCCTTCTGCTACCAATAACGCATCAACTTCAGGTTTATCTACTTCTCTGATATCAATGTAAACTTCTTTCTTAGCAACTTCTTGAAGATAACCTTTTAGACTCTCAATCTCTTTTCCTCCACGCCCTATGACAATGCCAGGACGAGCAGTGTGCACAATAACTCTGATTTTAGGGCCTACACGCTCAACAGCCACCTCAGAAATTCCCGCATGAAAATATCTCTCCTTAATAATTTTTTTCATCTTTAGATCTTCATGAATCAGGCGTTTGTACTCAGCTCCTTTAGAAAACCATCTAGAACTCCACTGTTTGTTAAACCCCAATCTAAATCCGTGTGGATGTGTTTTCTGGCCCACTTTTTATCTCCCTTTCTTCTCTTCTAAATTAATATAGACATGACTTGTCCTTTTGAGGATACGGGATGCCCTTCCCATAGGAGCAGCTCTGAATCTCTTCCATTGAGGACCCTGGTTGATAAAGATTCTTGATATGAACAAATTATCCACGTCGATGTTGGGAACCTTCTGTTGAGCATTGGCAATCGCAGAACGAAGCACTTTTTCAATAATGGAGCTTGCTTTCTTTTTCTTGGAAAAATGGAGGATGGTCAGAGCCTCTCCCACATATCTATCACTGATTAAATCGGCAACCAAGCGACCCTTTTGAGGCGAAATTCTCATGTACTTTGCCACTGCTCGATAAACAATATTTTGTTCTTCCATATTACTTTTTCATCCTGATTGTGCGCGCTGTTCTTGATGTATGCCCCTTGAAGGTTCTGGTTGGGGAAAACTCCCCTAATTTATGACCAACCATATTTTCCGTTAAAAACACTGGAATGAATTTTCTTCCGTTATGCACGGCAATGGTAAGTCCGACCATCTCTGGAGTGATAGTCGAATGGCGGGCCCAGGTTTTGATAACTTGTCTTTTTCCTCTTTGAGATCCTAAAGCCTCGATTTTTTTCATCAGTTTTTCATTAATAAAGGGACCTTTCTTTATAGACCTGCCCATGATTACTTACTCCTTCTCCTTACAATGAACCTTTGGGTACTTTTATTTCTTCTTGTTTTGTATCCTTTTGTAGGCTTTCCCCACGGTGTAACAGGATTTCGACCGCCTTTTGATTTTCCTTCACCCCCGCCGTGTGGATGGTCAATAGGATTCATAGCTGTTCCCCTAACATGTGGCCTTTTTCCTTTCCAACGGTTCCTTCCAGCTTTGCCAATAGAGATATTCTGGTAGTTTACATTCCCCACCTGGCCAATTGTAGCCCGACAATCTAAATGAATCTTCCTGATTTCAGAAGATGGCAGTCGAACCTGAGCATAATCTCCTTCTTTAGCCAATAATTGAGCACCTGTCCCTGCCGATTTGGCAATCTGTCCTCCCTTGCTTTTCCTCATTTCGATGTTGTGAATAATTGTACCCAAGGGAATATATCTAAGAGGCATTGCATTTCCAGGGAGTATATCCACTTGCTTATTAGAGGAGATGATTGCTTGGCCAACTTCCAAATCTAAAGGAGCCAGTATGTATCGCCTTTCACCATCCTTATACTTTACCAAAGAGATAAAAGCGGAACGGTTCGGGTCATATTCAACAGTTTCTACTTCGCCAGGAACTTCGATCTTGTCTCTTTTGAAGTCAATAATGCGATACGACCTCTTATGACCGCCTCCACGATGCCGAATGGAAATCCGCCCGCGAGAGTTTCTTCCTCCTGATTTATTTAAAGATTGAAGTAATGGCTTATAAGGATGCCGAATAGTCAACTCCTCATAAGTTAGCCCAGTTTTCTGGCGTAAACTCGAGGTTGTTGGCCTGTATATTTTTATTCCCATTGTTAAACAGCCTCAAAATATTCAATCATTTTTTCGCCTTCTTTAAGCTTCACATAAGCTTTCTTCCAGTCCTTAGTTTTCCCTTCATTCCGGCCTACCCTTCTCTTTTTTCCTTTTCTCTTCATGACTCGAACTCTCTCCACTTTTACTTTAAAGATACGTTCTGTAGCCTCCTTGATTTCAATCTTATTTGCTTTTGGGTTTACTTCAAAGCAAATCTCTCTGTTTTTATCTTTTAACCATGTACTTTTTTCGGTGATTACAGGTCTTATAATAATTTGATAAGGGTCTTTAATCACTTCAGCCTCTCTATTAAAGACTCAAAAGCCCTCTGAGTAAGCACAAGCCATTTGTAATTTAAAACATCATATACATTGACTTGATTATGATCAACAGCTTTTACTTTTGGAATATTTCCTAGAGATAGGAATAGGTTCTCATTTTCATGATCATCAACAATCAAAGCCGAATCCAAGCTTAACATCTCCAGTAGCTTTGCTCCTTCCTTGGTTTTAGGTTCTTTAAAATTCAGTTTTTCTAGGACAAGCAGCTGATTCTCCGCAAATTTCATAGACAAGGCAGATTTTAATGCATTCCTTTTAACCTTTTTAGGCAAGCTGTAATAGTAAGTTTTAGGCTTTGGCCCAAAAACTATCCCACCTTTTCTCCACAGAGGCGACCGATTACTCCCGGCCCTTGCCCTTCCTGTTCCTTTCTGTCTCCAAGGCTTACGGCCCCCTCCTCTCACTTCACTCCTTGTTTTTGTAGAAGCAGTTCCATGCCTCTGGTTCGTGCGATAATTTATAACAGCCTCGTATAACAAGTGCTCTTTTACCGGATAAGAAAAAATTTCCTTAGGTGCATTAATTTCCTTTATTTTTTTCCCGCTCTGGTTTAAAACCTGCACTTTTCGCATTTTCACTCTTTCTCTGCATTTCTTGAAGCTTCAGTCTGAAAATTTGGTTTTTTTATCAATAGATAGCTTCCGTTCGCTCCAGGAATAGCTCCTTTTACGACAAGGAGGTTGTTTTCTTTATCAGATTGAATAACTATCAAGTTCTTGATTGTAATTCTCTCATGCCCCATGTGACCTGGGAGTTTTTTTCCTTTTACTACACGCGAAGGATAGGCAGAAGCTCCAGTTGAACCTGGATGCCTATGAAACATAGATCCATGAGTGGCCTTGCCGCCTCGAAAACCCCAGCGTTTAACAACACCGGCAAAGCCTTTTCCTTTGCTTTTTCCTACAACATTAACTTTTTCTCCTACCTGGAAAATATCCACAAAAAATTGATCTCCCTCCTTGATCTCACTTTTTTCATCAAAACAAAATTCTCGCAGGATTTTTGTCGGAGGAATACCTGCCTTTCTAAACTGTCCGATAAGCGACTTGCTTGTCTTTTTGGCCCCTTTCTCTTCTACCAAGCCTAATTGGAGAGATGAATAACCATCTTTTTCTCTTGATTTCTTCTGGATAACAGTACACGGCCCTGCCTGAATTACGGTAACAGGGACAACATTTCCTTTATCGTCAAAACTCTGTGTTATGCCGATCTTCTTCCCGATTAATCCCTCAACCATACTATTCTCCTGCGGCTCCAAAAGCCTGGATTTCTACATCTATCCCTGCTGGTAAATCCAACTTCTGAAGCTCCTCGATGGTTTCATTGTTGTAGTCACTTATATCGATCAGCCTCTTGTGTATTCTCATTTCAAAGTGCTCTCTAGACCTTTTATCAACATGAGGAGAACGAAGAACACAAAACCTATGAATACGAGTTGGCAAAGGAATAGGCCCTGATATCTTTGCCCCTGTTCTTTTTGCCTTGACGACAATATCTTTCACAGACTGGTCTAATAATCGATGATCAAATGATTGGAGTCTGATTCGTATTTTTTCCATTTACCTATTCCTTGCTCATTCGGTTTATCTCGTTTATCTGGTTTATATAATTTTTAACTCTTCACTCCAAAACGTCTGTAACACTCCCTGCTCCTACAGTCCGTCCACCCTCTCTAATTGCAAACCGCAATCCGCTCTCCATCGCCACATCAGTAATCAACACTATTTCTAAATTCACATTGTCACCAGGCATCACCATCTCTACCCCACTTACTAACTTCACCGAACCAGTAACATCCGTCGTCCGAAAATAAAACTGCGGCCTATACCCAGTGAAAAATGGCGTGTGACGCCCTCCTTCCTCCTTCTTCAACACATATATCTCCGCATTAAACTTACGATGCGGCGTTATCGACCCAGGCTTCGCCAATACCATCCCCCTCTCTACCTCATCCTTGTCCGTGCTTCGTAACAACACCCCTATGTTATCACCAGCTAGCCCCTCATCCAATATCTTGCGAAACATCTCTACCCCAGTCACTACACGCTTGCGCGTCTCCCCAAATCCAACTATCTCTATATCCTCTCCTACCTTCACCTTCCCACGATCAACCCGACCTGTCACAACCGTCCCCCGCCCACTAATCGAAAATATGTCCTCTATAGGCATCAAAAACGGCTGATCAATTAACCTCACCGGAACCTGAATGTAATTGTCAACAGCCTCCATCAATTCCAATATCGGCGCGTTTACCTCCGCCCCAGGATCCCCATCCGACTCCATCGACTTCAAAGCACTCCCACGTACCACCGGTATCTTGTCCCCAGGAAACTCATACTTCGTCAATAACTCCCGTACCTCTAACTCAACTAAATCCAATATCTCCGGATCATCCACCAAATCTACCTTGTTCATAAATACCACTATCGCAGGTACATTCACCTGACGCGCTAACAATATGTGCTCCCGCGTCTGTGGCATCGGCCCATCATCGGCAGCCACCACCAATATCGCCCCGTCCATCTGCGCTGCCCCAGTCACCATGTTCTTAATATAATCCGCATGCCCAGGACAATCTATGTGCGCATAATGACGATTATCCGTCTCATACTCTATGTGCGCTATCTGTATCGTTAACCCCCTCTCCTTCTCCTCAGGCGCATTGTCTATCCGATCAAACTCTATATACTCTACACTCCCCATCTTCTTGTTCAATACCTTCGTTATCGCAGACGTCAACGTCGTCTTCCCATGATCAACATGCCCTATCGTACCTATGTTTAAATGCGGCTTTGTCCGCTCAAACTTTGCCTTCGCCATCCTAACACCTCCTATCTCTCTGGCATTAAAAATATTTAAAATAATTTTAAATAATTATAATTTTTTATTTATTAATTTCAAACTATTAAATATTAATATTAACTATCCACTTATTATCTTTGAACCGAAATCCTTCCCTCAATTCTCGCGATTATTTCTTCCATAACTGGAGTGGGTAACTGTTCATGTCGGAAAAACTCCATAGAAAAAACGCCTCTTCCCTGAGTTATGGTTCGGATATCGGTTGCATATCCAAACATTTCTGCCAAAGGAACAAAAATTTTAATAACTCGCGATCCTCCTCTTAACTCCATTTCCTCTATTCTGCCCCGTCTGGATTTGATGTCTCCGACAATATCTCCCAAGTATTTATTAGGGGAGATAACCACCAAGCTCATGACAGGCTCAAGAAGAACAGGATTGGCTCTAGAAGCAGCATCTTTAAAAGCTAATGATCCAGCTATTTTAAAGGCAATGGATGTAGAGTCTACTTCATGATAAGAGCCATCAACAACCGTTGCCTTCACATCGGTCACAGGAAAACCAGCTAAAATTCCAATCTCTATAGCTTCCTTGATTCCCTTCTTAATAGAAGGGACGAATTCTTTTGGGATTCTGCCTGCTTTAATCCTGTCCACGAATTCAAATCCTTTTCCTCTCTTTAATGGCTCAATCATAATTTTACAGTGGCCGTATTGTCCTCTCCCTCCTGTCTGACGGATGTATCTGCCCTCTCCTTCAGAAGAACTCGTAATTGTCTCCTTATAAGCAACTTGAGGCTTCCTCAAATTAGCTAGAACTCCAAACTCTCTCGCCATACGATCCATGAGAACTTCCAAATGGAGTTCACCCATTCCACAAACAAGCGTCTGCCCGGTCATAGAATCTTGCACCACCTTAAATGTTGGATCTTCTTTTGTGAGTTTTTCAAGTGCCTCTGCCAATTTGGAATGCTCAGTGCGTGACTTTGGCTCGATCAACGCAGAAACAACAGGCTCTGGAAATTTTATGGGCTCAAGTACTATAGGATGATTTCTCATGCACAAAGTATCTCCTGTAGAAAAATTTTTCATAGAACCAAGAGCCGCTATCTCTCCTGCGTGAACCTCCTTAATCTCCTTCCTTTTGTTAGAATGCATCTCTAGGAGACGAGATATGCGTTCTTCTTCTCCCTTAGTTGAATTATATATGGTAGAACCTACTTTTGCCTTCCCAGAATAGACCCGGAAAAATGAAAGAGTGCCTACAAAAGGGTCGTTCATTATCTTAAACACCAGAGCTGAAAATGGCTCTTCATCAGAAGCCTTTCTTGTTTCTACATCAAATGTCCGAGGGTGATGCCCTTTTACCGGGGGAATATCCAGAGGTGAAGGCAAATAATTCGTAATAGCATCTAATAATGGATGTACGCCTTTATTCTTAAAAGAAGCACCGTACAGAATTGGAACAAACTGAAGAGAAATCGTTCCCTTTCTAATCGCTTTTTTTATCTCTTCTGGCGAAATTTCAGACTCATCCAAATACTTCTCCATCAGTACATCATCCACATCACTAAGCCTCTCTAGCATTTCGTTCCTCTTCATTTGTACTTCTTTTTTGTGCTCATCGGAAATATCCCTTACCTCAAACTTTGTCCCCAATAAATCATCTCCCCAGTCTACTTCTTTCATTTCAACGAGATCAATCACGCCCCTGAAATTTTCTTCTCTCCCTAGAGGAATTTGGATGACCAAAGGCCTGGCCGAGAATGTTTCCTTCATCTCCTCTATTGCTTTCTCTGGGTTTACGCCAATTCTATCCATCTTGTTTATGTAAACAATCCGAGGCACTTTGTATCTATCCGCCTGCCGCCAAACTGTCTCAGACTGAGCCTCTACACCGCCGACCCCACAAAGAATGACAATTGCACCATCCAGTACTCTCAAAGAACGCTCGACTTCAACTGTAAAATCTACATGTCCAGGAGTATCGATGATGTTGATTTGGTAGTTTTTCCAAAAACAGGTAGTCGCAGCAGAAGTTATTGTTATTCCTCGCTCCTGCTCCTGCGCCATCCAATCCATAACCGCCGTCCCCTCATCCACTTCTCCTATCTTATAAGTAATACCTGTGTAGAAAAGGATACGTTCTGTGGTGGTAGTCTTCCCCGCATCTATATGAGCCAGAATACCGATGTTTCTGACTCGCTCGATAGAATATCTTCGTTCCAACTCTTCGCTCCATTTTTATTTTACTTGAGTTCGTTATAGAAAAGACTACCATTTGTAGTGAGCAAAAGCTCTATTGGCCTCAGCCATTCTATGGGTATCTTCTCTTTTCTTGACTGCTCCACCTCGATTGTTTACAGCATCAGTGATTTCAGCAGCAAGTTTATCAATCATGCTTTTTCCCGACCTATCTCTTGCATACCTGAGTATCCACCTTACAGCCAGAGAAGTTGAACGGTTAAACGCAACCTCTATTGGAACTTGATAAGTAGCTCCTCCTACTCTTCTCGACTTCGTTTCAAGTAAAGGACGGACATTTTCTACGGCCTTCTCGAACATCTTAAGAGGATCTCCTTTCGCCTTCTGCTTCGCTCGCTCCATCGCTTCATATATAATTTTCTCCGCTAAACTCTTTTTACCCTTCTTCATTATCGTATTTATGAATTTGGAAACTAGCGTGCTGTTATAATAATGGTCGGGCTTCGACTTCTTCTTCTTTATCGTTCCTCTTCTGGGCATACGTTTCTCCTCTATCCTGCAATCTTTTTTTCTTTAGGCTTTTTACTTCCGTATTTGGATCTTCCTTTCGTTCGGTCTTGAACTCCTTCACAATCTAGAGGCCCACGAATGACATGATAGCGCACTCCCGGCAAATCTTTGACTTTTCCTCCACGAATGAGAACAATCGAATGTTCCTGGAGGCTATGGCCTACCCCGGGAATATAGCCTGTAACTTCTATGTTATTGGTTAATCTAATCCTTGCCACTTTTCTCATGGCTGAATTGGGCTTTTTAGGTGTACTCGTGAAGACTCGTATACAGACTCCTCTCTTCTGCGGGCAGTTTTCTAAGGCAGGAGATTTGCTTTTGTACTTTTTAGCCAATCTCCCTTTTCGTATTAATTGGTTAACAGTCGGCAATAAACTTACTCCACTACAAATTTATAAACTTCATTCGTACCGATCTGGTAAATTCCCTCGGAACGAATGTGTGGATAATAGCAAAAACACTTTGCTATGTCAAGGATTTAAAGACAGTTAGAGCAAAATCTAACTGGGAATCTGAAAGTCTATTTCCTCTCCAGCTTTTTCCTCTTCCTTTAATTCCACATCGTGATAATATTTATAGCCTGTTCCAGCAGGAATGAGTCTTCCCATTATAATATTTTCCTTAAGGCGGCGTAAACGATCCACTTTCCCATAAAGGCTTGCCTCTGTCAGGACCCTTGTGGTCTCCTGGAACGATGCAGCAGCAATAAAACTATCCGTACTTAATGCACTTTTCGTGATGCCCAAGAGAAGAGGCCTGGCCTTTGCTGGTTTTCCACCTTTTTTGACAACTTTTTCGTTTTCTTTTTGGAAATAGAATTTATCGACTTGCTCATCTACCAAGAACTCTGTATCACCGACTTCTTCGACTTTCACCCAGCGTAGCATTTGACGGATAATGATTTCAATATGCTTATCATTGATAGATACACCCTGCAACCTGTAAACTTCCTGGACTTCCCTCAAAAGATATTCGGCCAATTCCTTCTCACCAAGGACTCTCAAGATGTCATGAGGATTCACAGGGCCGTCCATAAGAGGTGTACCTGCTTTGACTTTCTCTCCTTCACCAGCGCTCAAATGAGCTCCTTTGGGAATGAAGTATTCCTTCTCTCCGCCACGCTCATTATGGACAGTCAGTTTTCTATGCCCTCGAACTAAGCCTCCATACTTCACTACACCATCAATTTCTGAAATAACCGCAGGGAATTTAGGCCTTCGTGCCTCAAAAAGTTCCTCTGCTCTCGGCAAACCACCCGTTATATCTTTGGTTCGAGCTGCTTCTCTGGGTATTTTTGCCAAGACAGCTCCTGCAAAAACTTTGTCTTTATCTTTGACTTCTAGGTTTGCTCCAGAGGGAAGGAAGTATTTCCTAAGCACTACAGGTTTATTATTTTTATCTAATTTCTTTTCATTAATTATTTCGATCTGAGGCTGTAACTTTTCATCTCTCGGGTCTATAACCACTTGAGTAATCAACCCAGTAAACTCATCCTGTACTTCCTCCATGGTGAGACCGAGAACAACATCATGAAATCGAACCACCCCTGTTTCCTCAGTCAAGATAAAGGTACTAAATGGGTCCCATTCGGCAAATTCTTGCCGCGCCTTTACCTCTTCCCCATCTTTTACTAATATTTTTGCTCCATAGGGAACTTGATAGTGCTCGATTTCTCTTCCACGATGATCCAGGATAGCAATATTTGCGTTCCGATTGACAACGATCAGAGAACCTTCCTTGTTGATGACAGAATTAAGGTTGTTAAACCTGATAATTCCGTCATTTTTTGCTTCAATTTTGGACCTCTCCGCCCCTCTCATCACAATTCCACCTATGTGGAAAGTCCTCATGGTCAGCTGAGTCCCTGGCTCTCCGATGGATTGGGCAGCAATTATTCCTACTGCTACACCAAGTTCAACAAGGTTTCCAGCCGCCATATCGCGGCCATAACAGAGCTGACAAATTCCTTTTTTCAACTCACAGGTTAAAAGAGAACGGATTCTAACCCTTTCGATCCCTAAATTCTCTAGATTCTGAGCTATTTCTTCCGTAATTTCTTCGTTCATATCCACAACAACCTCATTGGAATCTGGATGAAGCACTCTTTCCAAAGAGGTCCGACCAACAACTCTATCCACAAAAGGCTCGATAAGCTCTCCATTCTCGACAATAGCTGAAACATTCTCCCCTTTGAGCGTTCCACAGTCGTGCTCATCCACAATCACTTCCTGAGAAACATCAACCAACTTGCGTGTCAAATATCCAGAATTAGCGGTCTTCAAGGCAGTATCTGCCAAACCTTTTCTTGCACCATGAGTAGAGATAAAATACTGCAAAACGTTCAATCCTTCACGTAAATTTGAAATTATCGGAGTTTCGATAATCTCACCTGATGGCTTACTCATAAGACCTCTCATCCCCGCTAACTGGCGAATCTGTTGTTTGTTTCCTCTTGAACCTGAATCAGCCATAATAAACAGAGAATTCAGCTCCTCGCTTTTAAAACTGGCCTCTCGCATCTGTTCAATCATTGCGCTGGAGACTTTATCGGTAACAGATCCCCATATTTCGACAACTCGATTGAAGCGTTCCCCAGCCGAGATTGTTCCTTCGCGATAAAACCTCTCGATTTCCTGAACTTCTTTTTGAGCCCTTTCTACTAGCCTTGATTTCTCTCTTGGAATGATAAAATCATCTATTCCGAGTGATAAACCGGCAATAGTGGCGTATTTGAAACCCACTTCTTTTATCTTATCCAGCATCTCAGTTGTTGGCTCAAGACCACACTTCAAATAGGTGTAATAAGTAAGATTCTCAAGTCCCTTTTTCTTTAATACACCATTGATAAATGGAATACCTTCAGGAAGTACATTGTTTAAAATGATCCGCCCGGGAGTAGTCTCGATAAGTTCATTATCAATTTCAGTGAAAGGACAAGTCAAGACTGCCTGGTTATCATAATAGGTGGATAAATTCATAAAAGGCCCTCTGAATCTCAGTTTTATTTGCGCCTGAAGGGAGGTCTTTTTATTTTCCAATGCTAATAAAACTTCATCAGGAGAAACAAAAATTCGTCCTTCTCCCTTCTGTGCCTTTCTTTCTAAAGTAAGATAATAGCAGCCTAAAACCATATCCTGGCTTGGGATGGCTATGGGTCGGCCATTGGCAGGAGAAAGAATATTGTTTGAAGCAAGCATTAATGTCTGTGCTTCCACCTGAGCTTCAACAGAAAGGGGAATATGAACTGCCATCTGGTCTCCATCAAAATCAGCATTAAATGCAGCACAAACTAAAGGATGAATCTGGATAGCCTTCCCTTCCACTAAAATTGGTTCAAAGGCTTGGATTCCTAAACGATGAAGAGTCGGCGCTCGGTTTAATAGAATAGGATGCTCTTTAACAACCTCCTCCAGATAATCCCAAACTTCAGGCTTTTCCTGCTCATGCCATTCTCTGGCAATCTTTACACTTGGCACCAGCCCTTCTTTCTCTAATTTATGAAAAATGAATGGCTTAAATAATTCCAATGCCATCTTCTTAGGCAACCCGCACTGATTTAGCTTCAGCTCTGGCCCTACTACAATAACAGACCTTCCTGAATAATCGACTCTTTTTCCGAGGAGATTTTGTCTAAATCTACCCTGTTTTCCTCTAAGCGATTCGCTTAAAGACTTTAGAGGCCTTCGATTAGCACCTAAATGTACTCGGCCCCTTTTTCCATTATCAAAGAGAGCGTCGACCGCTTCTTGAAGCATCCTTTTTTCATTCCGGATGATAAGCTCAGGAGCCTTTAGTTCGATTAACTTTTTCAAACGATTGTTTCTGTTTACTACTCTTCGGTAGAGGTCGTTCAAATCAGAAGTGGCAAAACGTCCCCCATCCAACCTGACTAAAGGCCTTAAATCAGGGGGAATAACGGGAATTACATCGAGAATCATCCAATAAGGACGGTTTCCTGACTTTTTGAGCGCTTTAAAAATCCTTAATCTTTTGGCATGACGAAGCTTCCTCTGCTGTGAGGTTTCATTCTTCATTAACTCTCTCAATCGCTCGGCTTCTTTGTTTATATCTATCCGTTCAAGAAGTTTTTTAATCGCCTCAGCTCCAATAGAAGCCTCAAATTTATCTCCGTATTTCTCCTGTGCATCTTTATACTCTTCCTCTGTGAGGAGCTGGTTCTCGCGAAGCGGCGTATCTCCAGAATCAGTCACAATGTAAGATTCGAAATAAAGTATTTTCTCCAAATCTTTGATTGAGAGATCCAAAACGAGACCTATCCGACTTGGAGCCCCTTTAAAAAACCAGATGTGAGCAACTGGCGAAGCCAATTGAATATGTCCCATGCGTTCTCGGCGAACCTTTGAGCGAGTAACTTCCACTCCGCATCTTTCACAAATAATGCCTCTGTATTTCATACGTTTGTATTTCCCACAGAGACACTCGTAATCATTTATTGGACCGAAAATCTTCGCACAAAAAAGGCCTTCTTTTTCCGGCTTAAAAGTCCTGTAATTGATGGTCTCAGGTTTCATAACTTCTCCCCATGACCAGCTCTTTATTTTTTCAGAAGAAGCGATACTGATTTTCACTCGGTCAAAATCGACTTTAGGTTTTTCACCCATAGTGTGCCTGATATCCATTATTCTTCTCCTTTTAGGATTTGTGGGACATCAATTCCCCAGGGCAATGTTTCCTCTTTTTCTGCCTTCTCCAAATTCACGTCCAAACAAAGACTCTGGAGTTCTCGAATAAGAACATTCACTGATTCAGGCAATCCTGGAGTAAAGTCAAGATCTCCTTTGACTATAGCTTCATAAATCTTGGCCCTCCCCTCCACATCATCTGACTTTGCCGTTAAAAGCTCTTGAAGCGTGAAAGCAGCGCCGTAGGCTTCCAGTGCCCAAACTTCCATTTCTCCGAAGCGTTGTCCACCGAATTGAGCTTTCCCCCCTAAAGGCTGCTGGGTTATGAGAGAATAAGGACCAGTAGAACGTGAATGAATCTTATCGTCCACAAGATGGTAGAGTTTCATTATATACATATAGCCGACTGTTACCTTATGATCCAGCACCTCTCCTGTTATGCCGTCATAGAGGGGAATCTTCCCAGACTTAGGTAAACCTGCTTCCACGAGAAGTTCTTTTATTTCTTCCTCTGAGATTCCATCAAATACCGGTGTTGAAATCCAGAGTCCAAGTTTCTTGGCAGCCCACCCCAGATGGGTTTCCAAAATCTGGCCAACATTCATTCGTGAGGGCACGCCTAAAGGATTCAAAACAATCTCTACAGGCGTTCCATCAGGCAAACAGGGCATATCTTCTTCAGGAATGATCTTGGCGACGATTCCTTTATTTCCATGGCGGCCCGAAATCTTGTCCCCGACTGAAAGTTTTCTTTTCATGGCAACGTAGACTTTAATAGCTTGAATCACTCCAGGGGCTAACTCATCGCCTTTTTTTATAGCATCGACTTTTTCCTTAAAGATGGATTTAAGGGCTTCAATCTGACGCTTAACCTTTTTTTCGATATCTTTAATCTTTATTTCTCGTTTCGGGTCCTCTTTAAGTTTCAATTTAGGTATGTCTTTTATTCTTAACTTCTTCAGAATTTTTTCATCTAATCTCGTCCCTTTTTTCAAGTATAAATCGCCTATTTTGTGATCTTTATTAATCATTTCTCCTTTACAGAGATTTCTTATCTTCCTCCATATTTCCCCTTCTAGGATACTTATTTCATCATTCAAGTTCCTTTTCAACTTGGCTATCTCATTTTTTTCTATCGCTTTAGCTCGAGCGCCCTTTTCAATTCCTCTGCGGGAGAAGATTTTCACATCAATTACTGTACCTTCAACACCAGGAGAACAATACAACGAAGCATCTTTGACATCCAGAGCTTTTTCACCAAATATCGCCTTGAGAAGCTTTTCCTCTGGAGATAGTTGAGTTTCTCCTTTGGGAGCCACTTTCCCGACTAAAATATCCCCAGATTTCACATGGGCTCCGATCCTCACAATCCCATTCTCATCCAAATTGCGCAGGAGATTTTCTGGAACATTAGGAATATCTTTCGTTATTTCTTCAGGTCCTAATTTTGTATCTCTAGCTTCTAAGGATTCCTCTACAATATGTATGGAGGAAAAAATATCTTCCTTTATTAACTTCTCGCTGACAATGATAGCATCCTCAAAGTTGTAGCCTCTCCAAGGCATAAATGCACATAAAACGTTACGGCCAAGGGATAATTCGCCTTTATCCGTACAAGAACTATCAGCTAGAATTTGACCTTCAACGACTTTATCTCCTTTTCTGATTATGGGTCGATAGTTTAAACAAGTATTTTGGTTCGTCCTTAAAAATTTAGTCAGCAGATAAAGATCTGTCCCAACATCGTGTTTTTTAGCACCTTCTTTCTCATCCACTCTAACTAAGGTTCTCTCGGAATCTACGAACTCGACAATTCCTGACCTCTTGCAGATGACGACATCTCCAGATCCTCTGGCTACAAGATGCTCGATGCCAGTTCCAACAAAAGGTGCTTCTGGCTTGAGAAGAGGAACAGCCTGTCTCTGCATATTAGACCCCATAAGAGCTCGGTTGGCATCATCATGTTCCAAGAAAGGAATTAAAGAAGTTGAGAGGGAGACAAGTTGTTTGGGAGAAACATCAACATAGTCTATCTGGTTTCGGGGAATCAGCTTAAAGTTACCCTGCTGCCGTGCACTGACGATTTCATCCAGAAAATATCCACTCTTATCAATTGAAGCATTTGCCTGTGCGATATTGTATTTTTCCTCTTCCCAGGCGGTAAGGTAAAAGCAATAAGGTTCAACCACAGGCAAGTTTGAGGCATTGTTTTTCTTTAATTTCCCGATTTCCCTTTGAAGCTTATTTTCATCGACAATTTCTCCAATTTTATACGAACTGTCTCCACGATGAAGGATTTTCACATAATTTAATACCCTTCCACCCTTTGCTTTTCTGTAAGGAGTTTCAATGAATCCAAATTCATTGACACGAGCAAAACAACTCAAAGAAGAAATCAAACCGATATTTGGCCCTTCAGGGGTTTCAATAGGACAGATCCTCCCATAATGAGAGGCCTGAATATCCCGAACTTCAAAACCTGCTCTTTCTCGGCTTAACCCTCCGGGTCCTAATGCGCTCAGCCGCCGTTTATGCGTAACTTCAGCGAGACTATTTATCTGGTCCATAAATTGAGAAAGCTGAGAACTCCCGAAAAATTCTTTCAAGGCAGCAATCACGGGCTTTGAATTGATAAGATCTTGAGGCATAGCAGAGGCTAAATCTGCGGCAATAGTCATTTTCTCCTTTATCGTCCTTTCCATGCGAGTCAATCCGATTCTGAAAGCATTTTCCACAAGCTCTCCAACAGACCGAACGCGGCGATTTCCTAAATGATCAATATTATCTACGACTCCTTCTCCAGCATGCAAGCAAAGCAGGTACTTGATAACCTCAACGAAATCTAACGGTGATAAAGTCTTTTCCTCTAAGGAAGTGTTAAGACCCAATTTGATGTTCATCTTAAGACGGCCAATCCGGGAAAAATTGTATTTCTGTGAATTGAAAAACATATTGCGGAACAAATTGTGAGCACTCTCCATTGTATGAGGCTCACCTGGCCGCAGTTTTTTGTATATATCTCCTAGAGCCTGATTAGTATCTTTACATATGTCTTTTCTCAAAGTATTAGAGATAAGCTCGTCAACTTTATCCTTCTGTGGAAAAAATACCTCAAAAGATTCTGCCTGACCGCTCAATTTATCTAACTGGGTTTCATCGATTTCTTCATTAGATTTCACTATGCTTTTAATAGAGGTGACCGAGTATGCTCCTTTAAATTCTTTTCCGGCTATAGGAACTTTCTCAATATGGAGTTTTTTCAATTTTTCGAACAATTCTTTCGTAATCTTCTTATTGGCTTGAATCACAAGTTTTTTTGATCCCGGTTCGAAAACATCTTCTTCAACAGCTTTCCCGATAAGATTCTCCGTGAGCTCCCAGTTGAGTTTGCCGTTGTCAGGGAATATTTTATGGATCTCATAAAAAAGACGCAGAATTTCTGCATCAGATCCAAAGCCCAAGGCTCTTAAGAATACCGTAGCCAGGAATTTTTTCTTTCTGTCCAACCGGACAAACATTATATTTTTGGAGTCGTACTCGAACTCAACCCAAGCTCCCCTATAAGGAATAATCTTTCCAATAAAAAATCCTTTCCCTTCCCCTTGTCTATAAAAGACACCTGGGGACCTCTGGAGTTGGCTGACAACGACCCTTTCAATCCCGTTAAAAATAAAAGTTCCTTTATCAGTCATCAAAGGAATATCACCGAAATAGACCTCTTGTTCTTTTATATGCTTTAACCTTTTTACTTTAGTTGTTGGATCCTTCTCCCAAGAGATTAATCTTATTTTAATCTTCAATGGAACAGAATAAGTATAACCTTTCTGAAGACATTCGTAAGAAGAGTATTTCATCTTCAGCTCAACATTATCTCCACAGTATTCACAGAGGGAAGCTTCTATTTTCTTTAATGCACCGCAATAGGGACAAATTTCCTTCTCTGTTAGTTCCACATTTGGAGGCAGAAGGGTTCCACACCCATTACATCGGGACCGAGCATTCTCAACGCCTTTCAAACGCCCACATTTACACTCCCAATTGCCGATAGAATAGCTGATAAAATCTAACTGAGTTGTTTCTTTGAAGTCCGATACAGGAAAGATATCTTTAAAAGCAGCTTGTAGTCCTATCTCTTTTTTCTCCTCAGGCAATAATTCCATCTGTAAGAACTCAGCATAGGACTGCGTCTGGATGGCTAGCATATCAGGCATAGAGAAGATGCTTTTAATCTTGGAAAAATCGACCCTTTTGCGATAAACATTCTTTAATTCTTTTTGCATATTAGCTCCCTCAGGAGAGTTTTCATATATCTATTGATTTTAATTTGTTAAATAGCTTTGGCCTATTGCAACTCGATTTCAGCCCCCACTTCTTCAAATTTTTTCTTAATTTCTTCAGCCTCTTCCTTGGAAATACCCTCTTTAATGGGCTTAGGCGAACTGTCCACAAGATCTTTAGCTTCTTTCAAACCAAGACTTGTCACTTCTCTTACAGTTTTAATGACATTGATCTTTTTGTCACCGATATTCTTTAAAACCACAGTAAATTCTGTTTTTTCTTCCTCAGCCTTAGCTCCTCCTTGAGCAGCTTCAACTCCAAGAACGGCCATGGGCACTGATGCAACAGCCGCACTAACACCGTACCTTTCTTCGAATTCTTTGATATAATCAGTCAGTTCTAAGACAGTCAAGCTATCCAGATGTTCAAAGAATTGCTCTTTTGTCAATGTTTTTTTCTCCTTCTTTCCCTTAGTGGTGTCTTTAGCATCTTTTGTTTGTGCTTTGGGCATTTTTACCTCCAACCCTATTTTTTTGTTTTTAATTGACTCAACAACCTGCCTAAACTATTTAGAGGGGCCTGCCAAGTCCTTAATAACTTTGTCAATGGGAATGCCATCAAAAAGCCAATCTTGGCTAATAAATCTTCTGGTGAAGTCAGATTAGCAATCTCCTCAAACCTTTCTCCAGCTAAAAATTGTCCTTCTAATAAACCTGCCTTTACAATCAGAACATTATGTTGAGCAGAAAAATCCTTGAGTAAACGAGCCAGATTTATCGGTTTATCAAAAGCAAAAGCAATTGCTGTTGGGCCTCTGAAATAATCTTTCAAATTCTCTGGGAAGTCCTCCTTTAAGGCTCTAAGAGCAAGACGATTTTTTATAACTTTAAAGGAGTATGAATTTTCACGTAATTGTCTTCTCAGTTCCACAGACTTCGAAACAGGCAAATTTATAAAATCTAGCAGATAAAAACTATCATGCTTTCTAAAGAGGGCATTTAACTCTCTAACCTGAGTTTCTTTTTTCTCGCGATTCACATTCACTAATCTCTCTCCTATTGCTCTAAAACTCCCTCAGAGATCTTGAATGAGGGACCCATGGTTGAAGAAATATGGATATTCCTTACATATTTCCCTTTAGCTGCAGGAGGTTTTGCCTGAGCAACAGCTTGAATGAAAGTCTTAATATTATCTATAAGCTTCTTACTAGAAAAGGAAGTCTTGCCAACAGCGGAATGTACTATGGCAGCTTTATCAACTCTGAATTCCACACGTCCGGATTTGATTTCATCAATAGCCTTCTTGACCTCAAAAGTCACTGTGCCGGATTTTGGATTCGGCATGAGTCCCTTTGGCCCAAGAACACGGCCAAGTTTACCTACACCTCTCATCATATCTGGAGTAGCAACAACGGTATCAAAATCAGTCCAGCCTTTGGATATCTTTTCGATTATATCATCTCCGCCCACGAAATTTGCTCCCGCTTCCTCAGCCTCATTTATCTTTTCACCAGAAGCAATAACACAGAGTATCTTTGTCTTTCCAGTCCCATGAGGGAGGACAACTGTTCCTCTAACCATCTGATCTGAATGTTTTGGATTAACACCCAGACGAATAGCTATGTCCACAGATTCATCAAATTTTACAAAGCTAAGTTTTTTTACTAGGTCTACAGCTCCTTCTAAAGAATATTCTTTATTTTCTGTTAGTTGTTTCGCATTGATATATTTCTTGCCTCTTTTAGCCACTGATAATCTCCAATCCCATGTTTCTTGCTGTGCCTTCGATTATTTTTCCTGCTGATTTTAGATCGTAAGCATTTAAATCTGTCATTTTTATCTTAGCAATCTCCAAGATTTGTTTTTGTGTCACTTTCCCTACCTTTTCTTTGTTGGGAGCACCGGAACCTTTTGCAATACCAGCCGCCTTCTTTAAAAGAAAAGAAGCCGGAGGAGATTTCATGACAAAATCAAAACTTCTATCCTTGAACACAGTGATAATAACAGGAATAATAGTTCCTGCTTCTATTTTGCCGGTTTTTTCGTTGAACTGGCGGACAAAATCCATGATTTTGACATTATGTTGGCCAAGTGCCGGACCTACGGGAGGAGCTGGACTAGCTTGACCAGCTTCGATTTGCAGCTTGATTGTTGCAACAATTGCTTTAGCCATTTATCCTCCTAAATTTTTTCTACCTGTAAGAATTCAAGTTCTACAGGGGTAGAACGACCGAAAATCGTTACCAATATTTTCAGTGTATTTCGTTCTTGATTCACTTCTCCTACTATTCCATTGAAGTTGAAGAAAGGGCCATCAATAATTCGAACAGCCTCACCTTTATCAAAAGAATGCTTTGGTTTCGGCTTTTCAGAAGTGGTTTCCATATGTTCAACAATCTGATTAACTTCTTTCTTGTTTAAAGGTGAAGGCCGGTTTCCAGAACCTACAAACCCAGTTACCTTAGGGGTTTCTCGAACAATAAGCCAGTTCTCGTCTGACATCTCCATCTCAATCAAAATATAGCCTGGGTATGATCTTTTTGTTGAAACAACCTTTCTCCCCCCTTTAATTTCAACGACTCCCTCAGTAGGGATAATGATTTTGCCAATCTGGTCTTCAATGTCCAATTCAGAAGCCCTCTGACGAATAGACTCAGCCACAAATTTTTCAAACCCTGAATAAGTATGAACAACATACCAATTTTTTGCCATTTTCAAACTCAGTTTATCCAAAAAAAGATTCGACTTGGGCAACCACCCAAGAAAAAATTATATCCATGAAATAAAGATAAAACCCAAAAAAAATTGTCGCAAAAATGACCACGAGAGTCGTGCTGTAAACCTCGTTCTTTGAAGGCCAAGTAACCTTTTTTAGCTCTGCTCTAACCTCCCTTAAAAAAGAAAAAAAACGTTTGTACCATCTTCTTTTTTGACTCATTTGTTATCCTTATCTATTAAGCTCTCATTGATTTTTTTTATGATGTTTTTATACGGTTCTTCATGCATCCAATTAATTGTCAATAATTCTGGTTAAAATTTCTTTCTTCTCCCTGTATATGGCAGGTGAGGCAGGAATCGAACCCGCAACCTTCGGTTTTGGAGACCGATGCTCTAGCCAATTGAGCTACTCACCTACCATTAGTCATTAGTCAATTGGTCACTTGTAACTCGTCACTAATCATTAATTCTAATTACTGGTTACAAGTTACCAGTGACCAGCTGCCAGTGACCGTTTTTTATCTTACTTCCTTATGAAGGGTGTGTTTCCTACAGAACTTGCAGTATTTTTTTTGCTCAATCTTATCCTGTTGTTTCCTCTTATTCCTTGTAGTCGTGTAATTCCTCCGTTTACACTCTACACAATGAAGCGTTACTATATCTCTCATCCTCCTATCTTCCGTTTATCTCGTTCATTCGGTTTATCTCGTTTATCTGGTTTATATAATTTTTAACTCTTCACTCCAAAACGTCTGTAACACTCCCTGCTCCTACAGTCCGTCCACCCTCTCTAATTGCAAACCGCAATCCGCTCTCCATCGCCACATCAGTAATCAACACTATTTCTAAATTCACATTGTCACCAGGCATCACCATCTCTACCCCACTTACTAACTTCACCGAACCAGTAACATCCGTCGTCCGAAAATAAAACTGCGGCCTATACCCAGTGAAAAATGGCGTGTGACGCCCTCCTTCCTCCTTCTTCAACACATATATCTCCGCATTAAACTTACGATGCGGCGTTATCGACCCAGGCTTCGCCAATACCATCCCCCTCTCTACCTCATCCTTGTCCGTGCTTCGTAACAACACCCCTATGTTATCACCAGCTAGCCCCTCATCCAATATCTTGCGAAACATCTCTACCCCAGTCACTACACGCTTGCGCGTCTCCCCAAATCCAACTATCTCTATATCCTCTCCTACCTTCACCTTCCCACGATCAACCCGACCTGTCACAACCGTCCCCCGCCCACTAATCGAAAATATGTCCTCTATAGGCATCAAAAACGGCTGATCAATTAACCTCACCGGAACCTGAATGTAATTGTCAACAGCCTCCATCAATTCCAATATCGGCGCGTTTACCTCCGCCCCAGGATCCCCATCCGACTCCATCGACTTCAAAGCACTCCCACGTACCACCGGTATCTTGTCCCCAGGAAACTCATACTTCGTCAATAACTCCCGTACCTCTAACTCAACTAAATCCAATATCTCCGGATCATCCACCAAATCTACCTTGTTCATAAATACCACTATCGCAGGTACATTCACCTGACGCGCTAACAATATGTGCTCCCGCGTCTGTGGCATCGGCCCATCATCGGCAGCCACCACCAATATCGCCCCGTCCATCTGCGCTGCCCCAGTCACCATGTTCTTAATATAATCCGCATGCCCAGGACAATCTATGTGCGCATAATGACGATTATCCGTCTCATACTCTATGTGCGCTATCTGTATCGTTAACCCCCTCTCCTTCTCCTCAGGCGCATTGTCTATCCGATCAAACTCTATATACTCTACACTCCCCATCTTCTTGTTCAATACCTTCGTTATCGCAGACGTCAACGTCGTCTTCCCATGATCAACATGCCCTATCGTACCTATGTTTAAATGCGGCTTTGTCCGCTCAAACTTTGCCTTCGCCATCCTAACACCTCCTATCTCTCTGGCTTAATGACTATTTTATCAATTTCCATAGCCCACGACCAGATTTGAACTGGTGACCCCGTCCTTACCAAGGACGTGCTCTACCAACTGAGCTACGTGGGCACCTTCACTTCCATAAAAAAGCGGGAAACGGGACTCGAACCCGCGACAAACGGCTTGGAAGGCCGATGCTCTACCAACTGAGCTATTCCCGCCTAAATGGGCAGGGAAGGATTCGAACCTCCGAAGCGTTCCCGCAGCGGGTTTACAGCCCGCCCCATTTGGCCACTTTGGTACCTGCCCATGTATCAAGCAATAATACCAATAAATAAGTAACTGGGCAGTGACTTGTAATTTTATTCCTATGCTTATTAAATTTGGTTAACTTCTTCTCTAAAACGACTCGACTACCCAATAACCTATTCGCTCGATCAAAAGCCAGCGAGAGGATTTGAACCCCCGACCCGCTGATTACAAATCAGCTGCTCTACCAACTGAGCTACGCTGGCATAATCTTCCGTCTGTAATCTTAAAATATTTTGAATTTTAATTTGGGAGTAATTAAAGAAGAGAAAGGCCTGTTCTCAGTAGATAATTACTTTCTCTTTTTTTATCGCTTCTATAAGTACCTCTTCTCTAAAAATTATAAAAATCTACTTCAGCAATCCTATATTAATTTAAACTTTTTGTCAAGCAACTTATATTTTATTTTTTTATCTCTTCTTTTCTTTTCGGAGCCTTTCCTGCATAATTCTTGCCCTCTCAAGCTTCTCTCTCAATCCTCTGTAAAAATCCTGCGAAAATATGATATATTTTGCCCGCTGAAGCAAAGTTAGATTATCATCGAGAAAATTTTCAAGCTCTTCATCCTTGCTTTTGAGAAGATTCCTCAACTCTTTTATTCTCTTTATTCTATCTGTAAATTCCTGCTCATCATGATTCTCATTTCTCAAAATTGACCTGAGCTCTCTCATCTGTATTCCGATTTTTTGTTGTATTTCCTTTTTTTCTTTTTCAATCCGGCTTATTTTGGGAAAAATTTTTGCGGTTTGTTCCTCAGTAAGATCTAACGCCTGAGTCATTCTTAACAGCAACAATGTCCTAATATTATCCCTTATTCTCCTATTATTCTGTAAGTTTTCCTCACGCAAACTAGAAAATAAGACCGAACTAGAGAAAAACAGGCATCCAAAAATGATTATAATATTTTTTGTTTTCATATAAATCCTCCTAAGATTTCATTTCTTTCTTTATTTCAGATTCAATGAGTCTTATCTCCTCCTCTGAAAGATTTTTCCAGAAAATTGAATTTTCTTCATAGCCTAATATATCTCCCCATTCTAAAGGTTTCAGCAGTTCATCAATAGAAGCCAAGAGCATAGAATTGAACAATGCTTCTAATTCGGAATTATCTCCAATCTCCCACGAAATTTCCTCCATGGCTTTTTCAAAAGAAAAAACATACAGTTTCTCGTCCTGAATTCCTGTAAGTTGATAGAACAGGAAAAATATAGTGATAAAGGCCACAAGTAATAATCCTGCTGCCGCAAAAATCCATTTCTGTTTTAAAGCAGGGAAAGATCCTCTTTTTTCTCGCCTTCGTGGGAATAAGAGCTTTGCTTTCAGCCTATTGCAAAAATCTTGTTTGTAAGCTTCAGAGACTCCCTGTTTTTCTAGCCCTTTCATTTCATCATTGAGTTTCTGTATATACTCGCTATATGTCTTACAGGAGGTGCACTTTTTAAGGTGTTTCTCAATAACGGCTTTTTTCTTTCTTGATATTTCCCCATCCACGCTGTCAGAAAGCCTCCTTTCTATTTTTTTACATTTCATATCCCATCTCCTTCTAAATAGGGAAGCAATTTAACCTGAAGCATTTTTCTTGCCTTGTGCATCCTCCATGACACCGTGTTTTCAGAACATCTAAGCACTTGAGAAGCTTGATAGTGAGTCATTCCTTGAAAAACAACTAAAATAAAGGAGGCTCTATAATGTAATGGCAAGGAATCTACGGCCTCATTCAACTTTTTTCTGAGTTCTTTTCTCAAAGACTGCTTCTCTGGAGAGAGATTCGCTTTTTCTGGATTTTTTTCAATATTGAAATTCTCAAGCAAAGCCTCTTTTTTGTTTTTTTCTCTGTTTCTTTTTTTCAGAAAATTTAAAGTCAAATTCACAGCTATCCTATAAATCCAGGTGTTAAAGCCTGATCTTTGCTTAAAATCTTTTATGCATTTAAAAGCATGCATGAATGTCTCCTGGGCCAAATCATCAGCATCAAGATTGTTCCTTGTCAGCCATAGAATTGTTTGATAGATTCTCTCCTGGTAACGACGAGCCAACTCAGTAAAAGCATCGATGTTTCCCTTTTTGGCCTGTTCAACCAAATGGCCGTCAGGAAAATCGTTCATATTTCCTTTCCATTTCATTAGACATTTATTTTACCAAATTCTTTGCAAAATCAGACAACTTAATTGTTATTTATTCTATTTGTCTTTCTTGCTTTTTCAGAATTCATTGACATGCATCTGTGTTGCTGATAAGATTTTACATCAATTAAAAAAAAGGGTCTACTCATGATTGAACGCTATACGCTTCCAGAAATGGGAGCAATATGGACTGAACAAAATAGGTATCAGAAATGGCTCGAAGTTGAACTGGCAGTTTGTGAAGCATGGAGTAAATTGGGTAAAATTCCTCCTCAAGCTCTGCAGCAAATCAAGAAAAAAGCCGGGTTTTCCATAAAACGCATTGATGAGATAGAAAAAATTGTTAAACACGACATGATTGCATTCCTCACTTCTTTATCTGAGCATGTTGGAAAGGACTCACGCTACATCCATCTTGGACTCACTTCTTATGACATCGTCGATACAGCCCTCTCTCTTGTTATAAAAGAATCTTTTAATAAAATCATAAAGGATATTAAATCCCTAAAAAAGGTTCTAAAGAGCAAAGCTCTATTTTATAAAAAAAGCGTCGTTGTGGGGAGAACACACGGAGTCCATGCAGAACCTATTACTTTTGGAATAAAACTCTTAGTATGGCATGAAGAAGTTGAGCGCCATCTTCGACGAATCCAAAATGCTCTCGAAGTCATAAGCTTTGGAAGAATTTCAGGCGCTGTGGGAACATATGTCCATATTGATCCCAGGGTTGAGATTTATGCCTTAAAAAAATTAGGATTAAAACCTGTAAAAGTCTCCACGCAAGTCCTTCAGCGCGACAGACATGCAGAGGCCTTATTTGTTTTAGCTCTTCTCTGTTCTTCCCTGGATAAATTTGCAGTTGAAATCCGTCATCTTCAAAAGACCGAGGTTCTTGAGGTCGAAGAGCCTTTCACCAAAGGCCAAAAGGGTTCTTCAGCGATGCCTCATAAAAAGAATCCTGTTCGCGCTGAGAGAATTTCGGGTCTTGCTCGCGTCACAAGAGCTAATCTTCAGGTCGCCATGGAAAACATTCCTCTCTGGCATGAAAGGGACATTTCCCATTCTTCCACTGAAAGGATTATTTTGCCTGATTCTTTTATTCTCACAGATTTTATCCTATTTGAAACAATTGATATTTTAAAAAATTGGAAAGTCCACCCTGAAAGAATGATAAAAAACATAAATCTCACCCGAGGTCTTATATTCTCGCAAATGGTTCTTCTTGCTCTTTTGAAAAAAAACATATCCCGCGAGTACGCTTATCAATTGGTTCAAAAAAACAGTCTCAAAGCCTGGAAAGAAGATCTGGATTTTAAGAACCTCATTCAATCCGATCAGGAAATCATCAAGCTTCTATCTCAAGATGAGATTAATAAATGCTTTTCTCTTGAATCCTATCTTGAAAAAATTGACTATATCTTTGACAAGGTCTTCTCCGATGAAAATTAGAGTCCTTTTCTTCTGTTAATCGGTTAGTCATATAATCGGTTAGTCTGTTAGTCTGTTAATCAGTTAGTCGGTTAGTCTGTTTTTAATAATTTTGGGGAGTTGCCTCTATATTATCTCATCTGTTCAACCTATCATAGAAAGAAAAAAAGAAGTTTATAAAAAAAAATTGAAAGTCATACAAATAAAGATTAAACTGAATATCGTGTAAAATATAATCGGATATATAAATTTTATTAAACTGACTAACTGACAAACAGATTAACAGACCAACTTATTAAGAATACAAGTGAAAAAAATCATTAAGATCGTTCGAATATTGTTCTTAATGTTATTTCTCATATCATGGGCACATAGTATAGAATTAAGTTTAAAACTGTCAGGGGGACTCAGTTACATAAACTTGAAAAATACAAATCGTACACTTCAAGATTGGTCTGAGTGGCAGAAAAGAGAAGCTGATTACCGAAAAAACTGGAGTTTTTTAGGAGGGGAGGTTAGAGGTTTTCACTCTGGATTCGATTTTGAAGGCGAAATCATTGTTTCATTCACGCCTCATCTCGCGGCAGGAGTTGGGACAGGCTACATCCATGGCGAACTGAACGAGGAGAAAACCGAGATTACCTTAGAAAAAGTTCAGGGGACTTATATTTATGTGCGTCCTACTAAAGTGAGCGCTTTTCCCCTTACTCTTTCTGGATATTATTTTTTTCCCCTGAAAAAAGTTAACTTCTTCATAAAGGGAGGAGCGGGTATTATCTGGGCAAAATACATAGATAGAGAAGGAAACAAGAAAACTTCAGCGACAAAATTCGCCTATCCTCAGCTGCAAAGAACATCAGCCAAAGGCTCAACTCTGTTCGGAGGCCTTGGCATAATGTATGACATGGAGCCCGGCATGCGCTTTTTTATCGAGGGATCAGCCAGACTGGCAAAAATAAGCGGGTTTCACGGTGAGAACAAAGAAGGAGACACAGGAATTCTGTATTTTTTTGAGGAATACGATCCAGATTTGGATTTTTGGCAGGCCAAAAATAGAATTTCCGCCGATGAGCCATCAGGAGAAAACATCCGTTCTTTGGAGGAAGCTACTGTTGATTTCAGCGGTTTTTCAGTTAAAATAGGAATTATTATTAAGTTTTAAAAATAAATAGAACAGGTTGTTAGAATTCAGGAGACAGAATGAAAAATAATATGTCAGAAGAATTTTTTAGAAGCCCAAAGAAAAGAGGGAAAATTGCGGTCTTCCTTTCTGGTCGAGGCTCAAATTTTAAGGCCATTCATGATGCTATCCAGACCGGAGCAATAGACGCAGAAATAGTTCTCGTTTTCAGTAATAAAGAAGGAGCACTAGGCCTCAAAATAGCACAAGAGCAAAATCTTGAAACCCTCTTCCTAGACCCAAAAAACTACGAATCCCATGAAGATTATGATAAAGCAATTATAAGAGAAATAAGGAAAAGAGACGTCGATTTAATCTGTTTAGCAGGCTACATGAAGATTTTGACTCCTGTTTTCTGTAACGAGTTCAAGAACAGGATCATGAACATTCATCCAGCCCTACTGCCTTCCTTCCCAGGCCTTCATGTCCAGAAAAAGGCCATCGATTGGGGAGTGAGATACTCTGGAGCCACTGTCCATTTTGTGACTGCAGATGTGGACATGGGGCCTATCATCTTACAAACAGTGGTCCCCGTGCTCCAGGACGACACAGAGGAGACTCTGAGCGAGAGAATTTTGAAAGAGGAACATAAGATTTATCCTGAATCTGTGAAGCTGTTTTTTGAGGGGAAGCTGGAAGTAAGGAAGAAGAGAGTATTTATTAGATAAAACAAGACAGATAACTTAAAACTGATATAAGTAAGGAGTGAGGAGTAAGATAAATAACTCAAAACTTAAAGCTCAAAACTCAAAGCTGAGAAATGGTTGAATGTTTAAGGTTTAAGGTTTAAGGCAAGAATGAAACCTTAAACATTAAACATAACTTAATGAGAGGAAAAATAATGAAATCAGCAGAAGAGCAGTTTGAATACATAAAAAAGGGCTGTGTGGAGATTATTCAGGAAGGAGAGCTCAAGGCAAAGTTGAAGCGTTCGCTGGAGGAAAAAAAGGCTTTAAAAGTTAAGTTAGGGTTTGATCCCACTGCTCCTGATATTCATTTAGGCCACACAGTTGTCATCCGCAAGATGAAGCATTTTCAAGACTTAGGCCATGATGTCATTTTTCTCATAGGGGATTTCACGGGGCTAATCGGTGATCCCTCGGGGCGGTCAGCGACACGTCCACCCATGACTCGAGAACAGATCAAGCAAAATGCCGAAACCTACAAAAGCCAAATTTTCAAGATTCTCGATCCAGAAAAAACCATAATTGATTTTAACTCCCGCTGGCTGGGCAAATTGACTAGCTTTGAGATAATAAAACTCGCCTCTAAATACACGGTTGCAAGGATCCTGGAAAGGGATGATTTTTCAAACAGGCTGAAAAACGGCATCCCAATTTCTGTCCACGAGATTCTCTACCCGATCATGCAGGCTTACGATTCAGTTGTCTTAAAAGCTGATGTGGAACTCGGTGGAACCGATCAAAAATTCAACCTTCTTGTGGGTCGGGAAATACAGAGAGGATTTCAACAGGAGCCCCAGGTCATCATAACCATGCCGCTTCTTGAAGGCCTGGGCGGTGTAGAGAAAATGAGCAAGACCTTAAACAACCATGTTGGAATCACAGAACCTCCAGGCGAAATTTACGGTAAAATCATGTCAATTTCAGATCCTCTGATGTTTCGCTACTATGAGCTTCTCACAGATGAGTCCCTCATGCAAATTGAAAAATGGAAGAGAGAAGTCAAGGAAAACAAAATCCATCCCAAAGACTTAAAATCGCAACTGGGCCAGACAATCGTTTCTGACTTCTGGGGAGAGGAAGATGCTAAAAAAGCGGCTCAGGAATTTGAAAGAATATTCAAACACAAGGAGATTCCCGAAGAAATAGAAGCCATAGAAATAAAATCAGGTAAAGCGAAAAGAATTGAAGATATTTCTCTTATTGAATTACTCGTAGACAGAAGTATTTTCTCCTCGCGGGGTGAGGCAAAAAGAATGATTCGCCAGGGTGGAGTCTATCTCGACGGACAAAGAATCGAAGATATCAGCATTAAGATAGATTTGGCTCAAAAGAGCGAATTTATTCTAAAAATTGGGAAAAGAAAATTTTACAAATTAGTAAAGAGTGAGGAGTAAGATAAGCTCAAAACTGAGAAATGGTTGAAGGTTTAACCCAAGTTTACCATTCTAATTAGTAAACCCTTGTAATGAAAGGACTTAGTTTCAGGTGTTGGTCACTACTGATTGTACACCAGCCTCTTCCTGGCAAGCGGAACACCGGATAAATCAAACATCTTGTATATCTCTTCATCACTTAAATCCATCCGGTCTGTTTTCGGTTCAAGATGTTCCTCTAAAGATTTGATCATCACAGAGAGCGTCTCTGCCTCATATTGATTACCCGGAAACAGTTCACTGTATTTCGCAAAGCCTAACTCATCTATGATCAATCCCAAACTCACAAGCTTACAGTCATTCCTCTTCTCCTTGGAGTGACCCCATTTTGCTTTCGGATTCCCAGCTCCCTCCCCTTCAAAATAACTGTTCGTCAAATCAAGAAAGAAAAGCTTCTCTGAAAGAGAAAATATATCCTTCTCCTTTATACATAGATGCTCTTCTAAAGCCTTCTTAAGAGAAAATAGCGTATCCCCAGCACGATAATAGGAGTTTAAAGAGTGACGCAAAGGATAACCCGCTAGCTCAAAAAGCGCTGAACGTTTCTCTGCCCATTGCTTGGTATAACGCTCACTGCCAGGCGCTATCAACTTCCCTACAATCAATGCCTCAAGAAGTGGAGTCACTTTAGCAGATACCCCCTGGTGTGAGAAAAACTCATCCATCCCAAGTTCTTTCCATACGTAATGACACAGATACTCAGCTCCCAGGCTACGAGGCGATTCAACCGCAAATGAATTGACATCAACGCTCTGAAACTCACACTCGGTTCTATCTGATAACTCTTCAGACTGTTTTTTGAATATCTTCCTCGCTGCATCCCTGGCACTCTTCTCCAAGGATTGGTCTAATCTGACAATACTGCGCTGACCAGTAAGGATGTCTTCTACTCGCCTGGCAAAAGTCTGGTATTGAGAAGGTAAAATGTCGAGTTTACCCAAATTGAGAACCAGACGCTGGCGCGGTCCTTTCTCTGTTCTTACACTTTCGACCAGGTGCAGGTACTCATAGTATTTTTTGGTTACTCCGTTTTGTTTTCTTACTTTTTTGACGAACACGCTTAAACATATCATGTGTATAATTGTTTGTCAAGTAAAAAGTTATGTGTGGGTCACTACATTGATATTTTACAAATTTTTTACTGATATATAAGGATTTATGGCCATCCTACCCCCCAAAATGGCTCAATTTATCTCATTTTTGGCGAAGTTGGGTTAGACACTCATCTAAATCTTAGATAGAAACCAAGATTGAGTAATATTCTTCGATGTCAAATGGAATCGTGGGGCTTGAGTTTGATTCCTATTTATTGTTCCGCATTTCCTCCGATACTTCAATGACTCTCCTAAAAATCCTCATGAGGTTTCCACCCCAGATCTTTCGGATATCCTCTTCCGAGTAACCACACCTGAGAAGTTCTTCTGTTATGTTCGGCATTTCACTGACATCATCACACCCTTCAACTCCACCACCACCATCAAAGTCTATTCCTATACCAACATGGTTAACTCCAATTAATTTCACCACATAGTCTATGTGGTCTGCAAGATCTTTGAGTGTCGCTTTTTCCTCTGGATACTTCTCGAAGATTTCCCTATACTCCTGTCGTACTTTCTACCGAATGTCCTCATCTTTAATGTCCCTCCAGGTCCCATACTTTTGAGTAAGTGCATCAACAGCCTTTTCTCTCTCCGGGTTTGGCTCTGATTCTTTTACGAAACTGGAAACAAGACAGATTTGAATGACCCCATTGTTGACAGCCAAAGCCTTCAGCATTTCATCGGAAAGATTTCTCGGGTGATCACAAAGGGCCCGCACGCTGGAGTGAGAAGCAATCACAGGTGCTTTTGTGACTTTAAGGACATCAAAAAAGGATTTATCGGAAACATGAGAAATATCTACCATGATTCCCAAACGGTCGCATTCAGCAACGACTTCTCTTCCAAAATCGCTGAGACCGTTATCTTCAGGATTACTCCGGTCAGTAGAGGAATCACATATATCATTATCAGAGCCATGGCAGAGTGTTAATATCGTACGCCTCTCTTATAAAATTTTTCTACCAGCGAGATGTCTTTCCCGACAGGATATCCGTTTTCCATACCTATAAAAGCTGCACACTTCCCTTCCTTTTCCAAACGATAGGCATCATCAGGGGAATCTGCAAACCCCACAATGTCCGGATAATCCTCACACATTTTATGAACGGCATCTATTAATAAATCAGCCCTCTCTTTTGCTTTAGTGCGCCCTTCCGGAGTCAGCGCTCCCTGGCCAACAAAAGCAGCAAAGAACTCTGCATCCAGTCCTCCTTCCACTATCCGTGGAAGATCGATTTTTCCGCTTCGCCTCTGGCCAGGTTCATAGCGCAGGCCTACATCCCATTCACTGCTGACCATCCGCATGGGGGTATCACAGTGAGTATCAACTGTAAGAACTCTATCATGGATCTCTTTTGCTTTAACAATCAGATCTTCTTGGTTCTGCTGACCTGTACACGAAACCATCAATAGGCAGGAAATGAATAAAATAGAGATAAATACATATAATTTCCTTTCTTTCATTTTTACTCCTTTCTTAAAATGTATAGGCTTAATGTTTTTCAGAGACGGTTCTGGCGTTTTCTCCTTTTTGTGCATACTCAAAGGACTTGTCATTATCTCCAAGACGGTTATAGATATCAGCAAGCAGGAAATATCCAAGAGGAAGTTCCTTCTTTTCAGGCTTTAATTCTATTCCTTTCTTAACAAGGGAGATGGCTTCTCTAAGCTTTTCTCCCCGGTTTAGATATATTCTCGCCAGATAGAAATAACTTAAGGGAAAATTGGGATTTATTTCAATAGTTTTATCCAGCCACTTGATTTCCTCTTCTTCCCGCCTCAGAATCCGAAATATACGCGAAAGATTAAAACTGGCTTTAAAATTATGAGGAATATTATCCAGTTCTTTTTTGTACTCTTCTATCGCCCGCTCGAAATTCCCCCTTTCTTCAAAAAGCTGGGCAAGATTATAATGAAGATTCCTTACCTTAGGATTAAGCTCAACAGCTTTTTCAAGATACTTTTCCCCCTCATCCAGGTTTCCCTGAACAACACATATCCCTCCAAGCGCACAATAAGCAGATGGAGATGAAGGGTTAAGCCTCAAGCATTCCTTGTAATACTTTATAGCCTCTTCATATTCTTTTTGGGCATTATATATATTCCCCAGAATAAAGTTAATCTGTGAATCCGGAGGAATGAAGTTTATAACACTTAAGACGAATCTCTCTGCCTCATCAATATTCCCCATCATCATATATGAATTAGCAATATTTATGACTGTAAAAGCATCATTTGGCTTTCTTTCAAGAACTTTAAAAAAACATTCTAGAGATTCTTCAAATTTATGATTTTTGTAATATAAATTCCCAAGTGAAAAGTAAGCATCGATAACATCAGGGTCTTCCTCGATAATTCCATTCATCATCTTAACGGCACGTTCAAATTCTCCTTCAAGCCCTAACTCCCTCGCTTTAGAAAGTCGGTTGAAAATCACGATTTTCTCTTTTGGGTCGCCTAACTTCCTGCCCTCTAATGAAGAAGAATCAGTAAATGTTCCGATATAACCAAGTGCTGTAAGCTTCTGCCGTGTTTCCTCATCGATACTCCGGTAATCAACCTGGAAAGCATCTCGGCCCCACTCTTCAATGAATCCATCAATTACTGCCTTAAGCCTCCTTGCTTCTTTTGCTTGAATGTTAACAATGTTGTTTTCTTCATCCGGATCATTTATCAAATCATAGAGTTCAAGCTCGGGGGCAACAATCAATTTGAATTTCTCATCCTGAATACTTTTAAGCTCGCTCCAGCCGTAGTGGAAGCGAGGATAGTATGTCTCTGAATAAGCAAAGTTATTCTCCAGGCCCTTTTCCTTAAAAAATAGAGGCAGAAGATTTTCCCCCTGTATCTGCCCAGGCAGTGAAATATCGTTCATCTTGAGGATAGTCGGCATGATATCCGCAATAGTAACAACGTTAGTGCGGGTTATTCCGTGCAGCTTTTTAAAGGGTGTAACAAAAATAAGTGGGACATGGACACCTTCCTGGTAAATAAAAAATCCATGTGTGCTTTCTTTATGTTCGCCAAGGCTTTCTCCATGGTCAGAAGCAAAGACAATCACAGTATTTTCAATTAGATTATTCTCTTCAAGATAGCTCCATAACCTTCCAAGCTGTGAATCTGTATAGGCGATTTCTCCTAAATATGGATTGTGTGGGTACAGCTCCTTATACGGAGAAGGGGGTTCATATGGCGTATGGGGATCGAATAGATGAACCCATGCGAAAAATTTATCTTCCCTGCAGCCTTCGAGCCAGCCAAGGACCTCATCTATAACTTCATCACCCCTGCGCTGTACATTCCCGAGAGAAATCGTTTTGTATTTGCTTAAGTCAAAGTTGTCAAAATAAGTATCAAATCCCTGATTTAACCCCCATTTTGAATCCAGCACATAGGCAGCCACAAAAGCCCCTGTTTGATAATTTTTTTGCTTAAAGAGCTCGGCAAGAGTTAAAAGCTCCTGAGGAACCAGAAAACCACCGTTGTCTCTTACCCCGTGAAAAACCGGATAAGTCCCGGTCATAATAGTTGTATGAGAAGGAAGAGTGAGCGGTGTCTGCGCTATGCATCTATCAAATTTTACTCCTCTTGAAGCAAACATATCCATAACTGGAGTTTCTATCCTGGAAAACCCGTAACATCCAATTTTATCGGCCCGCAGAGTATCAACAGTAATAAGGATGCAATTAAGGTCTCTTTTCCCCTTTAATCCCGCAAATCCCTCTTTCCGAAATCTTAGTAAATAGAGGGCTGCAGATAAAACTATCAACGCTGTAACGCTTAAAATAAGAATCTGCTTTATTTTCATGCTATCGAGATTATTTTATCATAAAAAACGTTCATTCTAAAAGAAAACAAAAAAAGGGTGACGGAAAATTCCGCCACCCTTTTGTAGACTAAACCAATGAGTATCAGAACGAGAAGCGAATTCCGATTCGTGCCTGTCTGGGTCTTGATATTCCGTAAAGTTCGTGACCATCTGCGGAAGGATAATCTCCAGGTGTCCAATCGTATCCAATACGCGTTCCCCAGGAAGTGATTGTATCTGCATTGAAAACGTTGAAAACATCAAGCATCAGGCCTAATCGGTATTTCTCAGCAAACGTGAAGCTTTTCTCTAGCCTCAAGTCAAGAATCTTTTGAATATCATAATGATTTGAACCGCGCTTTTCTGTAAGGAATGTAACTCTCCCCTGGTTAAGCCTCGATGTCCTGAACCTCTGAGTCCAAGCATTTCCTGTGATTGCATGGAAATGGGCATTGAGCTGAATTCCTAGAGGAAAGACATAGGTTCCCTGTATTTTCAGCATGTGAGTGGGGTCGTTAGTGGAATTGCCATCCGAATTTATCCAGAAGTTAGGGCTGTCAGTCGAGCCACCCCATCCAATGTCATCTCCGAATCCGTTATTCATGCTTCCTGTTGCCTGAGAATAGACATAAGAGGCAAGAAGCTGCCAGTTTTTGGAAAATCTCTTATTGAACAGCAACTCTATCCCCATGTACTTACGGTATGGGTCAACATCTATCCAGGGGTCTCCTTTCTCTATGTTTTTCATTACATATGCGTGTTCATTTGGGTTGTCCCGTTCATAGATTGTGAAAGTCTTATTGATTTCCTCTACGTAAACATCAATAGGTGAATATTCAGCAAGTGTATCAATTCGTCCTATAATGTTTTTCCAGTTACGGTAGATGAAAGTCGCAGAGAAAGATGCGTCTTGGAAAAGTTCTCGTTCGATGCCAACCGTAATCTGATCCATGTAAGGATGCTTGATATTATCGTCAATAGAATAGAGAGCTTCGTGTACAGTCCTTCCATATTCAACCCATTTGTTATCCCATAGATCCCAGTAATAACTTACGAAGTCACTATAGGCAGAAGCTGGGTTTAAACGGTCATGATAACCTGACAGCATGGCTTCCGTGAACTGTCCGTAGTGGGCCTTGAATATTGTGGTATTATCTCCGAGAATATCAAAAGTAAAACCGAGTCGTGGTGCCGCACGGAAAGGGGAGTAAACAGTGCCTGAAACATCTTTAATTGTACCCCATCCTTTTGTTAAACGCACACCAAGATTGATATTCAGGCGGTTAGAGACTTTCCACGAATCCTGGGCAAATCCTTCGAGCCGTTTATACCGAGTATTCGTGTCATAACCTTCATACTGATAGGCGAGATAATTTCCTGTGTACCCATAGCCTGTATAATCTACATAATACATGTTGTTCTGGCCTGTATAACCAAACCTGTTCCGTACCTTACCGTACTCAAATTCCGCCCCGAATTTGAAGTCATGATCACCGCCAAGAAAATCTTCTGCATAATGGGTCAGGCTGGTATTTGCCTGAATTCTGTCACGGTCCGCATAGAAATAATAACCAGCGCTGTCATAGAGAAAATTGTCATTTATATCATAGTGAGCATTTATATCTGGGCCAACTTCTGGATCTAGATAATAGTATCCGTGGAAGAACGCCGCCTTAAAATCAAAAAAAGTCTTTTCGTTGATAATGTGAGTCAAGGAAAAGTTCCCAACGAGATCCGGTGATTTTTGATCAACGCACGCATCCGGATGTGTTGTCGCACTCCCACCTCGGTTGATACCATTATAAATATCCACTTCCACAAAAGAATTAATGTTGGTTGAAGGAGTCAATTGAGCCGTTATTTTCAAAAAACCTCTTGGCTGTTTATATTCTCTTGGATCAGGAAAGCCCGTAGGATAATTCTTCGAATTGTAGTACTGACCACCAAGAAAAAACCATACTTTGTCTCTCAGAATGGGGCCTCCAACGTTTGCAGCAAAATCGGTTATTGCCTGTGCGGGGGGTGTCAGCTCCGGAAAATCGTCAATATAAGCACTATTATTGTTAGCCTGCCAGAACTTCCCGTCTTCCGCTTTTCCCTGAAGTATAGCGTGTAAGGAACCTGAAAATTCATTTCCGCCTGACTTTGTTATCTGGTTAAAAACAACACCTGTAAAGTTACCATACTCTGCAGGCAAACCGAGTGCCATAACCTTAACTTCCTCAATAATGTTAGGATCATTGAAAACCCATGCAGAACCAGCCTCAGGGTCAGAAACATCTACTCCGTCAATCTGATAAGCGACTCCGGTTGATTCTGAAGCTCCATAGGCCACATTGTCTGTTACTCCAGGAGCAAGATTGATAATGTCCATGGCAAAATTACTGAAAGGCACATTCTGTAACAAGTCTTCAGTAAGTGTTACTGAAGCGGTTTCTGTGGATTTCACATCTACTGTTGGAGATTTAGCAATGACTGTTATTTCTTCTTCAACAACGCTTGGCTTTATTGTCACATCTACTGTTAATCTAACAGTTGTCGTTACGCGGATATTCTCCTGAACAACTGTTCCAAACCCCTGCAGTTCCGCCTTTACAGCATAGAGACCTGGAGGAAGAGCTGGAAATCGATAATTTCCTCTATCATCGGTAATCGCACTTCGCGTACCTATAAGATTAGGGCTTGTTAAAGTTACTGCAACACCAGGAAGAGGTTCGCCTTGTTCATCCATTACAGTTCCGACAACAGCACCTGTTCCCTTTGACTGAGAAAGAGCAAGAGGTGCAAGCATGAGAAAGAGGACAAACACACTAATAAAAGTTTTTAATCTCATTTTACCTCCGATTTTTTTTAAATTAAAATTCCATTTCCTTTTAAATTTTTTATTCTGTTCCCTATTTTCACCTCCTTATAATCCCTATAAATAATATAATACAGAATTTTAACAAAAAAATACACCTTTATTAAGAAATAAATGCAATTTTATTAAGAAATAAATGCAATATACATGCCAAAATAATTGATACCACAATTCTTTCTTTATCAACAAGATAGTTATTTTCTTTCATGGTTTTTTTATTCATTTTTTTGGATTATCCAATAAATTGAATAAAAAGGGGCAAATTTCAGGAACTCATAAAAAACGAAAGTAATTGCAACTTCTCTGCACATTTGTTATTTTAATTTATAGAGGCTAATAAAATAGAAATTAAAAATATGAAAAAGATAAACCTCATTCTATTAATGCTAATTACTGCTTCTTTACTCCTATTAGCAAGAGAAAAGCTTTTGCCAAAGCACAAAGATTGGCTTGGACTCGTTTCTCCAATCATCACAAAAACCGAAAAAGATGTTTTTTTGAAACTGAACACAGACCAAGAAAGAGATAAATTCATCAGCCTCTTCTGGAACAGGCGCGACCCCATGCCAGATACACGTGAAAACGAATTTTATCAGGAATACATGAAGCGTGTACGCTTTTCTGATATCAATTTTAGACATGCAAGTTTTAAGAAAGGAAGCCAGACAGAAAGAGGCTATTTTTATCTTCTCCTAGGCCCCCCCTTAGAAAGACAAATATATGCGACTCAAGCTGACATCTGGCCTCTTGAACTATGGCATTATAAAGGAGACATAAAATACGGCCTTCCTCCATTTTTCTATCTGGTTTTTTACCAACCTCAGGGATTAGGCGAGTACCGTCTGTATTCCCCGGATGTAGAAGGTCCTGAGAAGCTCGCAGCTCCAACAGCAGGCCGTGGGCTCAGCCGCAATCAAGCATATCAGGCTATAAAGAAAATATCTGTGGAACTGGCCAGGGCTTCACTGTCTTATATCCCAGGAGAGGCAACTCTTGGGGTTACCTCTCTTTCCTCCGGATCAGTTTTGTCCGGTATCTATTCTCTTGCAGAAAAAAAATTTCCTGATGCTTATGCACGTCATTTTCTCGACTACAAGGACTATGTAGAGATCGATTATACCCATGATTTCGTGGATAATCATGCCAGAGCAGCGATTTTTAAAAGTGCAGGACAATATTTTATTCACTGGATGTTAGAACCAGGCAAGGTAAATTTTTCTTCCTATCAAGGGAAAAATTATGCTAATTTCCAGATCATCATAAGGATTGAAGATAGCACGGGAAAGCTTGTCCAGCAAAAGGAAGAAGAAATTCCTATAAATATTACACCGGAAGAATACAGGAAACATGAACGCCAGATTTTTGCTTTTCAGGATATGCTGCCGATTATCCCTGGAAGATTTAAGCTTTTTTTCTTACTTAAAAATAAGACAGGAAAAGAATTTACATCTTTCCAGACAGATGTCTTAATCCCGGATGAAAAAAGCAGTCCTTTTATAAGCAGCTTTCTTCTTTACCAGAAACGCATGGAACTAGGAGAAAACCAGAGAAAAAAACTAAAAGCATTCGCATTCAATGGAAACCAGTATTTGATAAATGCCCAGAATAATTTCATACCAAAAAAGGATATTGGCATTTACTTTCAGTTACATAATCTAAAACAACAACAGGGGAAATCATTATTGATCGAGATCATCGCCCTCAATACTGATACCACTGTCCACAGCATCAAAAAGCCTTTGAGCGAAGTCATGAGTCCGGACAGGCAGGGAATCGATATCAATCCTATCTCTCTTCCATCTTTCAGTCCAGGATATTACAGGGTAGAAGTATTCATTCTTGATGCTGATGGGAGAGAAATCCTCAAAGGAAAAGAACATTTTATTCTGCTTTCTAAAGCATATTCTGTCCTTCCATGGGCTTATGCCAAGATTCATGAACGATTTCCCAATCCTGAAGACCTTTATTCATTAGCCTATCAGTGTTTCATGACAGAAAAATATGAACAATCCAGAGACACTCTCGAGAAAGCTCAAAATATAAAGGATAAACCAGAGGCCAGACTTTTACTTGCACGAACACTTTTTGCCCTACAGCAGTACGATGAATCTCTCAAGATTGCCACTACACTGTACAAGGCAACCCAGAACAAAGAAACCGCAAAAATCATTGCTGCAAATTATTCAGCTCTCGAGAATTGGTCCCAATCACTAGTCTATCTTGAAAAACTTCTGAAAGAGGCAACAGAATTAGGTGTATTAAACCTCGCAGCTGAATGTTATCTAAACCTGGACCAACCCAAAAAAGCACTTCCGCTTCTCCAGAAATCTTTGAAACTCAATCCAAATCAGCCAAAAATCAAGGAGTTGGAAGAAAAGACAAAAAACAAAGTCAGGAGGGAATTATGATAAAAAAGGGCTTAATTTTAGCATGTATGATAGCTGTTTTCAGTTTAAGCTCATTTGCTCAGGTCCATGGAAAAATCGAAGGAATTGTCACAGACAGCGAGAAAAACCCTCTGGAAAAAGTAACAATTGTCATTATCTCTACAAAAACATCAGCAAAAAGATTTAATATTTCAACAAATAAACAGGGTAAATTCGCTCAAATCGGAATCTGGCCGGGATATTATCAAGTTAATTTCAAGAAAGAAGGTTATGTCCCTGCATCTTATGAAGTAAAAGTATCCATCGCAGAATCGACAAAATTAGATGTCAAAATGTTGAAAGCCGAGAAGGCTATAGAAAAAGCCCATTCTGATGCTGACAGGCTATTTCTCAGAGGGTATAAGCTGTACGAACAACAAAAGTATGAGGCAGCAGTACAATCTTATGAAGAAGCAGTAAAACTCAACTCATCAAATTGGGGTTATCACTTTAACCTGGGACTAGCTTATAAAAAAATAAAAGAAAACGAGGAAGCCATGTCTGCCTTCAGAAAGGCTGTAGAATTAAATCCAGAAAGTTACAGCAGCAATAAAGAACTGGGCGAGGCACTTGGCAGGGCCAAAATATTTGAAGAGGCAAAAAAATATTATATAAAAGCAGTTGAACTCAATCAGGATGATCATGATACTTATTATAATTTAGGACTTGTTTTAATCGCACTGGGTGAAAGTGAAAAAGCTCTGGAAGCTTTTCTTAGGGCCACAGACCTTAAGAAAGATTATGCAGAAGCATATTACGAGATTGGCACAATTTATATCGGGCAAAATAACATTGATGAGGCTGTTAAAAATCTGGAAAAATCCCTGGAATTATCTCCTGAGCATAAAAAAGCTGACACAGCCAGACAACTGCTTGATTCTTTGAAGAAATAGAATAACCTGAGTTATCTTTTGAGGATATAAAAATCAAAAGTAAATATTTTTACTGCAATTCAGACACTAGCGAGTGCAATATTGACAGAGCACACAGAGAAACCTTAACCCAAGTTCACCATTCTAATTAGTAAACCCTTGTAATGAAAGGACTTAGTTTCAGGTGTTGGTCACTACTGATTGTACACCAGCCTCTTCCTGGCAAGCGGAACACCGGATAAATCAAACATCTTGTATATCTCTAAATGCTCCGGCTCAAACCTTGAGTTTAGACGTACATATTTCTGCCGGATGGTTCCATCCTCCTCTTTTACCTTATAGCCAATCGTTATTCGCTCGTGGGTACTCAAAACGTTTCGGATCGTACTCCACTTGCGGTGATCCCCGCCTGCCCTCAGACGGTTTTCAATCATATGTAAAATATGATAGGCCACAACAGATATAAACATATGAGTATCAACCCTATCTTCTTTCTGATGAAAGTTCGGCCGCAGCCCCAAGCACGATTTCATACTCATAAACGCATATTCTATCTGCCGAAGCATAATATAAATACTCCATATCTCTTCATCACTTAAATCCATCCGGTCTGTTTTCGGTTCAAGATGTTCCTCTAAAGATTTGATCATCACAGAGAGCACCTCTGCCTCATATTGATTACCCGGAAACAGTTCACTGTATTTCGCAAAGCCTAACTCATCTATGATCAATCCCAAACTCACAAGCTTACAGTCATTCCTCTTCTCCTTGGAGAAATCCCATTTTGCTTTCGGATTCCCAGCTGCCTCCCCTTCAAAATAACTGTTCGTCAAATCAAGAAAGAAAAGCTTCTCTGAAAGAGAAAATATATCCTTCTCCTTTATACATAGATGCTCTTCTAAAGCCTTCTTAAGAGAAAATAGCGTATCCCCAGCACGATAATAGGAGTTTAAAGAGTGACGCAAAGGATAACCCGCTAGCTCAAAAAGCGCTGAACGTTTCTCTGCCCATTGCTTGGTATAACGCTCACTGCCAGGCGCTATCAACTTCCCTACAATCAATGCCTCAAGAAGTGGAGTCACTTTAGCAGATACCCCCTGGTGTGAGAAAAACTCATCCATCCCAAGTTCTTTCCATACGTAATGACACAGATACTCAGCTCCCAGGCTACGAGGCGATTCAACCGCAAATGAATTGACATCAACGCTCTGAAACTCACACTCGGTTCTATCTGATAACTCTTCAGACTGTTTTTTGAATATCTTCCTCGCTGCATCCCTGGCACTCTTCTCCAAGGATTGGTCTAATCTGACAATACTGCGCTGACCAGTAAGGATGTCTTCTACTCGCCTGGCAAAAGTCTGGTATTGAGAAGGTAAAATGTCGAGTTTACCCAAATTGAGAACCAGACGCTGGCGCGGTCCTTTCTCTGTTCTTACACTTTCGACCAGGTGCAGGTACTCATAGTATTTTTTGGTTACCCCGTTTTGTTTTCTTACTTTTTTGACGAACACGCTTAAACATATCATGTGTATAATTGTTTGTCAAGTAAAAAGTTATGTGTGTGTCACTACATTGATATTTTACAAATTTTTTACTGATATATAAGGATTTACGGCCATCCTACCCCCCAAAACGGCTCAATTTATCTCATTTTTGGCGAAGTTGGGCTAAGACAAGAATAGAAATTTGTTTAAGGCTTGATGTAAAATTTAAAAACCTTAAACTTACTTTAAACGGACTAAACCGTTAATTTTTTCGCTTATTATTTGTCTTGCCAGTGAAACGTTGTCTTGCCCGCCCATTAGGGCATTGTCTTGCCCCTCTTGCTTTTTATTTATTCTGGTGGGACAAGCTTGGGTTTTTTGCCAAAAACATTCTCATATATTTCAGGATAAGCATCTTTTCCCCCAATCAGAAGGCAGGTTAGAGGCATAACTTCCTTTGCCAAAACACTCATCTTCTGAGAAACATCACGAATATCCCATTGGGCAGTCGCATCTTCTCTAAGTCTTGAGATATGGTATAGTTCCCTTGCGTTGACATTTAGCAAAACTCTCTTCCGGTGTGCATTGGTTAACACATACTCGGCTCCAATATCTAAATCCTCTTTCAAGAAAGAATAGACATCGTTGGTTTTTTCAATTATTTCTATAAATTCCTCTCTGGCGCCAATCTCTTCAACAGAAGGAGGAATGGTAACGCCTAATTCGGGGTTGTACTTTTGAGCCGTCAGTGTAGCCATACGGTGGCGCTTAAGCTGGGCAAAACAAGTGGCTGAGATGATCAAATCAAATGTAAGATCGATATATTCAAACTCACGGAGAACAGAGTCATAAAATTCCATATGCCTACAGGCATCTTTTATAAGTTCTCTCTTTTCCTTATGGCTGAGACATCCAGCCCTCCTGTAACATTCTTCAAAAGGAAAATACGATGATGTGTGCAAAAGGGCGGCAACTAATCTCGTATCTGCTTTTTGGGTGAAATCAACAAGCCTAACTGGTGTATCTCCACCTTTCCCCCCTGGAATTAAAAAGGACTCAGCCCTCTCTTCCAGCTCCTCATAAGTCTTTGAATCAAAATCATTGGCTTCTGTAAAGAGGATAATTGATGGAGCGACTTCTTTCGCCAAGTCATAAATTTCAAGATTTAGCTCCCTAAGCTCGGCTAATTTTTTTGAGGCAAAGCGGCGAATAAAAAATTCCAGATTCCGGGCATTGACAGTCATTCCAAGCTGCCCTTCAGTTGCCAGGCTCACAACATAGCGGGCATCTTCCTTGGCCCAGCCGTCAAGGATCGAATGTTTCTTAGGGTTTTCGGCAAGGTCTTTGTTTTTTTCGAAAATGTACGGCCTTAATCTTTTATAAAGCTTGTGATAAGAAGCATTCTGGGCTTTTATTGTATTTATGAAAATTTCCTGCTTCCCGGTTTTCTTTATTTCCTCAGGAATTATGAAATCGTCCTTTAAAGAAATATACCGCTGAGATTTCTCTGTATATGAGCAAAGGCGGAACTTCTCTATTTCCTCTAATGCCAAGCGGCTTACTCCGATAATATCAAAATTAAAGACAGCATGCTCAGCCACAGAATGATGACCCATCTTAAAGATAATGTTCTGGTTAGACCGCTTCGCCTTCTCGACCTCAGCTCGAGCCACAGCCCGCAGTTCATTCACTGAACGTGGGTCTCGAGAAATTCGTGCATAGGATGCGGATAAGGTCTCTGGGGTTATATCTCCTCTTGGAGGACTGAATTTCTTGAGTTCTTTAATGACTGTGCTGTCTACATTATATCCGGCGAGAATAACTTTCATGGCTTTCAATAAAAATGACTATCCTTTCATTACTCCAATTGGAACAACCTTAGCCACAATTCTTCCGATTCCCACTTGATGGGAAACTTTAACGACTTCATCTATATCCTTGTAAGCTTGAGAAGCCTCTTCAGCCACTCCTTTCCAACTCGTTGATATGAGCTCAATCCCTTTGCTCTCTAACTCTTGTTTAATCTTCTCCCCTTTAAATCGCCTCAGAGCCTCATGTCTGGACATCACCCTCCCTGCTCCATGGGTAGTAGAGCTAAAGCTCAATTTTTCTGCCTCAGAAGTTCCGACAAGAATATAAGAGGCTGTTCCCATGCTCCCAGGGATGAGTACAGGCTGCCCCACTGAGCGGTAAACCGCTGGGATCTCCTCTCTGCCTGGACCAAAACTTCTTGTCGCACCTTTCCGATGAATGCAGACTTCTTTAAGCTCATTTCCAATTCTGTGTTTTTCAAATTTAGCCACGTTATGGCAAACATCATATACCTGATCAATTCCTTCAGAACTTCCTATAATTTTTGCAAAAACATTCCGAACCCAATGAGCTATCATCTGTCTGTTAGCAAAAGCAAAGTTAACCGCAGCACTCATTGATCCGTAGTACTGCTGACCCAATTTAGAACGGATGGGTGCATTTATCAGCTGTCTGTCAGGCAATCCCTGTGTTCCGAATTTATTCTCCATGAGCCGGATATAATCAGAAGCAACCTGGTGTCCCAATCCTCGGCTGCCACAGTGAATCATGATCAAAATTTGACCTACAGAGTGAATCCCAAAGACTTCAGCCACCTGTCTTTCATAAATCTTAGAAACCTTTTGTATTTCTAAAAAATGATTTCCAGAACCAAGAGTCCCTAGTTGAGGAATTCCTCTCTCTATGGCCCGCTGAGAAAGATAGCCGGGGACTGCTCCTCTCATCCTTCCGTTTTCTTCTGTCCTCAGTAAATCTTCCTTTGTGCCATATCCATTTTCTACGGCCCATTCAGCTCCTTTGATACAGACTTCTTCAAGAGCTCTTCGACTTAAGCGAGTAGTCCCTCCTTTTCCCACACCTGCTGGGACTTGTTTAAAAATCTCTGCTAAGAGCTCCCTTTGCCTTCCCCTGATATCTGTTTCTGTATACTCTGTCTTCAACAATCTTACTCCACAGTTAATGTCATACCCAACGCCACCAGGAGAGATAATGCCCTCATCCAAATCAAAAGCAGCAACACCTCCGATAGGAAAACCATATCCTTGATGAGCATCGGGCATAACATAGGCCATTCTTTGAATCCCTCTTAAACAGGCAACGTTTTTAGCCTGTTTAAGTGTCAGGTCCCGTTTTACACTCTCTAAGAGTTTAGAAGAAGTATAAATAACTGTTGGAACTCTCATACTCCCATGTTTAGGAATTTCCCAAGTAAAATCATCTATTCTTTTTAAATCCATCACGACACCTCAAATATCGACTACAACCTGAATCATAAAAAAATCATTGCTCTTGATTTTCATTTCATTATAGGTTATAGCCTTAACATTTCCAAAGATTTTATATTTATCCGAGTACCTATCTCCCTTGAATAAGGCTCTTAATAAATAATGCCTGCCTCTTCTCTCAATCTTAACTCTCTCTGCTGAACTCAAAAGAAAGTTTTTTGTATCTAGCAAATATATTGCTTCTTCTAAAAAAATAACAAGCAGTTGCTTCAGGTCTCTCCCTTCAACCTCAACCTGAATGACTTCTCTTTTTTCAATCTTCTCCCAATCCCACATCAAAGAAACCATGGCAATAGCTGTGTTGCTAAAAGCCTCTTCAAGAGTTCTACCAAAGGCTTGAAATTTTGCATCTGCTGTATGATTGAGGAATCTGTATCTCTGCACCTCAACTCTCTCCTAATTCTTTTGCTTTAAGCGTATTTACGATCCTTGATTGGAGAGACTTCAATCTGGGAGAAAGGCTCACTCTATACTCAGTCTCTTTCTTCTCGAGGGACTTAAGTTTAAAATCCAGTTTGGAAAATTCATCAAGGAAGACTTTTTGAATATGAAACAGGTCAGAAAATTCTGAAATAACCTTTCCCCTGGTCATCACTCTATTCAATAAAGGCTCGCCTCCTTCTAATTTGTCTTCTCTCAAGCCGATAACATCTCTCTTTAACTTTCCTTTGGAAGTAGTGAAACGAAAGATTTGCTTCTCAGAGGCTAATGTTATCTTTTCAGGACTAAGCTTAAGCACTGGGCGTCCTGCGTACTTTACAAGCTTATAAGCCATATCCAAGTAGGGAGCATCAGCTGAAACTCCCATCTTAGTTCCTACTCCAAAAGAGTCTATATCACCTGCTTGATCCAAGATTCTTTGAATCTTGTATTCGTCAAAAGCACCGCTGGCAAAAATCGTCGTCTCTCGAAGACCTGTTCTCTTGAGGATTTTCCGCACTTCTCTGCTAAGGTGAGCAATATCTCCACTATCAAGCCTTACACCCTTGAGCTTTTGTCCTTTTAGGGCCATCTCTCTCCCCACTTCAGCCGCTTTAACCGTACCCGAAACGGTATCGTACGTGTCCACAAGCAAAACTACGTTTTCAGGAAAGGATTGAGCAAACGCACGGAAGGCATCGATCTCTTTTTCAAAACTTATAACAAAAGAATGGGCCATGGTACCGAAAATAGGAATTCCATAGATCTTTCCAGCAAGGACGTTACTCGTTCCTTCAAATCCTCCGATAAAGCTCGCCCTGGCAACTTTCATACCAGCATCTATTCCATGGGTTCGGCGAAGAGAAAAGTCTACAAGTTTTCTCGGCCACGCTACATGAACACACCGCGAAGCCTTGGTTGCGATCATAACCTGAAGATTAATGGCATTGATGATAAAGGTTTCGACTATTTGAGATTCAATCAAGGGTGCAGTAATTTCAATGATAGGTTCATTCACGAAGAAGAGCCGTCCTTCAGGTATTGCAAAAACATCTCCAGTAAAGCGAAATTTCTCAAGATAAGACAAAAATCCGGGCTTAAAAAGGCCTGTTTCTTCTAAATAATTTAAATCGTCTGAAGCAAATTTTAAATCTTTAAGATAGTCGAGGACATCAGCCAGCCCTGCGGAAATAAAATAGCGGCGAGAAGTAGGATATTTGCGGATAAAAAGGCTGAATGTTGCAGGCTCAAACATGCCGTGGTCATAATAAGAGGCAGCCATTGTCAACTCATACAAGTCAGTGAACAAAGCCAGGTTTTTCATTCCGGTTAGTCCGTTACTCTGTTAGTCGGTTAATCAGTTAGTCGGTTAGCCTGTTACTCTGCTTGGTTAATTCGAAGATAAATAACAGACTAACTGACAAACCAAATAACTGACAAACATATTAAAATACTCCAGCAATCCGATTTCCGCAGAATGGGCATTGAGAATTTTTAACTTTATTGGCTGAAATTGAAAATCCTTGCCTGCGAATAAGGATCTTTTGACAGTGTGGGCACATAGTATTTTCTGATTCTTCAAAAACATTTCCAATATAGATGAACCGAAGGCCTTCTCTTTTACCGATGGAAAAAGCTCTGCGTAATGTTTCAATAGGGGTCGAATGCGTCTCTGTGTATTCATAATCAGGATGGAAGCGGCTGATATGCCAGGGAATATCAGGATCAACCTCAGCAATAAATCGGGCAATCTGGGCTAATTCTTCATCACTGTCGTTAAGGTCAGGAACAACTAACGTGGTTACTTCTACCCAGATGTTCAATTTTTTCATAAGACGGATGGAATCAAGAACAGGCTTCAGGCGAGCTTGGCAAATTTCTTTATAAAACTCTTCTCTGAAAGATTTTAGGTCAACATTGCACGCATCAAGATAAGGACAAATAGCCTCCAGCGCTTCAGAAGTCATATACCCATTGGTCACAAATATATTGGCAAGCCCTTCCTTTTTTGCCAATTTTGCTGTGTCGTGCGCATATTCAAAAAAAATTGTAGGCTCTGTATACGTATAGGAAATGCTCTGACAACCATGGTTTTTCGCGGTATGAACAACATCCTTCGGAAGAAATGTTTGTCCTGACATGCCATTATTTTTTCTTTTTGTGCTCTGGGAAATCTGCCAGTTTTGGCAAAATGGGCAACGAAAATTGCATCCAATCGTAGCTATAGAGAATGATATTGTTCCAGGCAAAAAATGATAAAGGGGTTTTTTTTCAATAGGATCCACATGAGCAGCAATAACATCACCATACACATGGCTGTATAATTTTCCACCCTTGTTTTGTCTTACACCACAAAATCCAAATTTAGAAGCGGCAATCTGGCAGTGATGATTACACAGGAAGCAAGAAATTTTATTGTCTTTAAGTGTCCGGTAAAGCATGGCTTCTTTTATCATTTTTTTTGAAATCTTATGACTCATAGACTTTGCAAGCTTTCCATCCTTACCCTTTTATACGGATAATCAAATAATATAATAGACGAAACAAAAGTTCAAATGACAAAATCCAAACAAACTTCGTAAGCCGTAAGCAGTAAGTCGTAAGCCGAAAAAAAACTAATAATCGTTTAAGGTTGAATGTTTGTAAGTTCTCAATAATTGGGGGTAGATTATATTTGTGACTAATCACTGGATTCCTGCTCCCCGCTTTCGCGGGGACAAGTTTACACCTGCGAAGGCAGGTGCAGGAATGACAGACACTTACACTCAATCGTCATTCCCGTGGAGGCGGGAATCCATAGCTACTACCCACAATTATTGAGAAGTTACGAATGTTTAAGGTATCTTTATTTTTTACTTAGTATTAATCCTTAAACATTCAACTTTAAACCAATCCATTTGGAATTTGGTATTTGGATTTTAGAATCTGCAATATCAAGATAAAAACTCTCTAGCTGAAGGACACAGGTGTTTTAATACACATTCAGGACAATCTGGCTTTCGAGCCTGGCAAATTTTTCGGCCATGATTGACAAGCATGTAATTAAGATCAAGCCAATCCTTTCTATGGACAATAGCTAAAAGGTCCTGCTCGATTTTATCGGGATCTTTCTCTTTACTCAAACCTAATCTCCAGGAAAGGCGTTTAACATGGGTGTCTACAGCAATGCCCTCTGCTTTCTTAAAAGCGCTGGAAAGTACAATATTCGCTGTTTTCCTTCCTACGCCTGGAAGGGTTATGAGCGAATCCATGTTATCCGGCACCTCACCCCCAAAATCTGCAACTATTTTTTTGGAAGCATTTATAATACATTTTGTTTTGTTTCTGAAAAAGCCTGTAGGCCGGATTTCTTCTTCCAACTCGCCCTGGTCAGCCTGAGCAAAATCTGAGGCTGTTTTATATTTTTTAAAAAGAGGTGGAGTTATTTGATTTACCTTTTCATCCGTGCATTGAGCAGACAAAATCGTAGCAATAAGAATCTGGAGCGGCGTTTTAAACTTGAGTGCCGCAATACTTATAGGGTAAAACTCTCGTAAAATCTTGATGACTTCATTTATTCTGTCTTCTCCATTTTTCATCTTCTCACCTTGTTTAGAATTGGCATAATCCGGAATGGCATCCTCCAGAATATTCAGCTTCAGCCGTTATGAAGTTAGTATCCTCTCCCTTTTCTGTTTCTGAACTCGAGGCAAAGGATAAGACCTGGCCCTTCTTTGTGTTATAGCGATAAATGGTGATGCCCTTACATCTCAACTCATGAGCCATGATGAAGATGTTCTTTACATCTTCTACAGATGCATCTCCAGGCAGATTTATTGTTTTGGAAACAGAATTATCTGTATTTCTCTGAAAAGCGGCTTGAATTTTTAGGTGTGTCTCAGAAGGAACATCAAAAGAAGTGATAAATATTCTCTTTAACTCATCAGGTATCTCTTTAATCCTCTGAATCGAGCCGGTTTTTCCGATCTCAGCTATGAGCTCTTTTGAGTAAAGCCCTCGATTACGGAGTCCCATCTCAAATAGAGGGTGAATTTCAAACAACTCTGTCCCAGATAAAATTTTACGGACATAGCTCAGGGCAAAGAGGGGTTCAATTCCGCTTGAACAGCCTGCGATTATGCTAATCGTCCCGGTGGGAGCAACAGTGTTCACTGTAGAATTGCGCAACCTTAGGTTTTTCCCTTTATAGATGGATCGTTCATAATTTTGAAAGACTCCTCTCTCCTCGGCTAAAGCTTGAGAAGCTTTAATGGACATCTTGTGAAAAAGTCTCATAAGCTTGGAAGCCATCAGGACTGCATTTTCGCTGTTGTAAGGAATACCTAATTTTATCAGCATATCGGCAAAGCCCATGACTCCTAAGCCAATCTTACGGTTGGCACAAGTGATCTCCTGGATCCGAGGCAGAGGGTACTTATTGACTTCAATGACATCATCAAGAAACCGTACCCCCCACCAGATAGTCTCTTTCAAATGTGCCCAATCTAAAGTACCGTCTTTCACAAAGCTCGACAAATTTAGAGAAGCAAGGTTACAGCTCTCATAGGGCAGGAGAGGGATCTCTCCGCATGGGTTTGTGGCTTCAATCCGGCCTAATTCTGGAGTAGGGTTCTGGCGGTTTATTTCATCCAAGAATACGAGGCCAGGATCTCCAGAACGCCATGCTGAATAGGCAATTAAATTAAAAATAGCGCTGGCTTTTACAGATTTTATTTTTTTTCCTGTCCGGGGATTTATTAGCCCGAAATCATCATTCCTTTTTACAGCCTCCATAAATTCATCAGTCACAGCCACTGAAAGATTAAAGTTTGAAAAGGCACTCTCCTCGAGTTTTGCCTCAATGAAATCAACGATATCAGGATGGTCACAGCGTAAAATCCCCATGTTCGCCCCTCGCCTCCTTCCGCCCTGGACGATAACTCCTGTGGCCTGGTCAAAAATGCTCATGAAAGAAACAGGGCCTGAGGCTTTGCCCTTTGTGGAAGAAACAAGATCTCCTTTTGGCCTCAGCTTAGAGAAATCAAAGCCAGTCCCTCCCCCTGTCTGATGAATTCTGGCCATGTTCTTTAAAGCTTCAAAAATCCCTTCAATAGAGTCTTCTAAGGGAATAACAAAACAAGCAGACAACTGTCCCAGGGGAGTTCCCGCATTCATTAGAGTAGGAGAATTGGGGATAAACTCCAGATTGGTCATTATCCGGAAAAAGTTCTCTTCAACTTCTTCCCTCTTGTTCTTTGATCTATAATTTACTTCTCCCTCACTCACTGCTTTAGCAACTCTCTGGAAGAGTTCTCCAGGACTTTCCTCAACATTTTGTTCATTATCTTTCAATAAATAGCGTTTTTTGAGAACGAGTAGAGTATTCAAAGGAAGCTTTAGGTCATCTCTAACGCCATAGATAACTTTGACGCGTCTGATATCTTGATGTTTCTGGCGATAAAGAATATAGCTTCTGGCAATCCAACTGAATCCTGTCTCCATCAACACCTCTTCTACAATATCCTGAATATTCTCCACAGAAGGAATTTCATCTTTATATAAAGAGCCAATCTTTTCCAGGACCCCTTTTACCGAGACTTTAGTAATCTTCTCTGTCTCTTTCTTTTCTTTCAGCACCTCGAGAGCAGCTCGATAGATAGCTCTCTTAATTTTTTGATCATCGAAATCGACTAGGGAACCATCTCTCTTTCTTATCTTTGCCGGTAATTTTCGCATTTCTTTTTTTACATACTAAGTTCAAAACTGAGCCATTTTTCTGGCTTCTTAAACTCTTATCATCTTTTCTATAGCACCTCTTGCCCTCTGGCTAACATCATACGGAATTTCAACTTTAAATATCATCTCTTCCAAAGAATGAAGAACCTTCTTTAAATTTATTTTTTTCATATCAGAACAGAGAGCCAAGTTTTTGGCAGGATAAAAATTCTTTTCAGGATTCTCTTTTTTTAATCTATAAATTATGCCAGTTTCTGTCCCTATTATAATATCCTTTATTCTTGTTTCATTTGCTTCCCTAATCATCTTACCTGTGGAAAGAACTTTATCCGCAAGATCAATGACTTCAGGCCTGCATTCTGGATGAACCCATACTTCTGCTTCAGGATAAAGGCGTTGTTTTTCTTTGATGTCCTTGACTAAAATTTTGTCATGTACATAACAATATCCGTCCCACGCAGTAATCCTTATCTTCGTGTTCCGGGCTACATAGGCTGCAAGATTTTTATCCGGAACAAAAAGAATCTCTTCATAACCAAGGAATTCAACCATCTTGAGGGCATTAGAAGAGGTACAACAGATATCACACTCAGCCTTTACTTCTGCACTGGTGTTGATATAACAGACAACCTTTCTTCCCGGATAATTTTTCTTCCACTCTTTTAGCTCCGAGGCAGTAATCATATCAGCCATGGGACAGCCAGCATTATTATCCGGAATAAGCACTGTTTTATCTGGAGATAAAATGGCCGCTGTTTCAGCCATAAAGTGAACGCCACAGAAGACTATAACATCTGATGCTATTTTTGCAGCCTTCTGGCTTAACTCAAGGGAATCACCGACAAAATCTGCGACATCTTGGACTTCGCCAATCTGATAATTATGGGCCAAAATAACTGCATTCCGGTTTTTTTTTAACTTCTGTATTTTGTCTATTATTTTGTCTTTTTTCACTCTTCACTTCTCCTAGGCTTCTCTGGTTTTTCCTTTTTTAAATCTCTCTTTCTCTGCTTATAATTTTTTATGGCTTCATGAAGTGCATCTGCCCCTAAATTTGAACAATGAAGCTTCTTCTTGGGTAATCCTCCCAATTCTTCTGCAACATCCATGTTTGTTATTTTCATCGCTTCTTCAATGGTTTTCCCTTTAGCCATCTCACTAACCATACTTGAGACAGCAATAGCTGCACCGCAACCAAAAGTCTGGAATTTCACATCCTCAATGCGGTTATCCTTAACCTTGATATAAAAAGCCATAACATCCCCACAAATAGGACTGCCAACTTTGCCAATTCCATCTGCATTTTTAATAGTTCCTACATTACGTGGGTTTTGAAAATGCTCCATGACTTTTTCGCTGTAAATCATTATTCCTTCTCCTCTATTCTCCTATTTTAATAACGAGGGCAATATATCTACAAGTAAAAATTAGATTTTTCTTATTAAACTATAATCCTGGCAACATGAGGGTTTATACGAGTCACTATTTCATAATTTATAGTTCCCACTAAAGAAGCAAGTTCATCTGCAGAAATGACATCTTCTCCATCCTCCCCAATGAGCACTACTTCATCCTCCAGCTTCACCCCTGGAATATCTGTGACATCAACCATGATAAAATTCATCGCGACTCTTCCTCGAAGAGGAGCTCTTATCCCTCTGATTAAAACATAAGATAGATTCGATAAACTGCGATCATATCCATCATAATAACCTACAGAAAGCACAGCCAGCAGCGTCTCTCGGGTTGTTCTATACGTACAGCCGTAACCAATAAAAGCCCCTCGAGGAACTTTTTTTATTTGAGCAATTTTTGCCTTCCAAGAAAGTACTGGCTTCAAGAAAACTGGCTTACGCTTTTGACTAAGACAGGAAAGATATGTCTCCTTGGAGGGCCAAAGGCCATACATGCCAATTCCGGTTCGAACCATATCAAAATAAGTCTCAGGAAAAAGAATAGCAGAAGCTGTGCAAGAAATATGCTTGATCGGAACCTCAACATTATTGTCTTTCAGTATCTGAAGAACTCGTTGGAAACTTTCAAGCTGGAACTTAGCATAAGCATGATCAGTTGTATCCTCAATATTAGCAAAATGAGAAGAAACCCCCTCGATAACTAATTCAGGGAACTCCTGCACTTTTCTTATTAAGGTAAGAATATCCTCTTCCCTGATTCCCTGACGATAGGTTCCTGTCTCAACCTTTAGATGAAGGAGAGCCTTCTTCTGAAGTAGTCGACATATTCTGGCCAATCGGTCGACAGGCTCAAAATTATAGACAATTAATCGCAAATCATGGATAACTGCTTCCTTTAAACCATCAAGAGGAATGTAGCCTACAATTAATATCGGACAATCAAATCCTTTTTTACGAAGAATAATCCCTTCTTCAAAAGAATTCACTCCCAGCCAATCGGTTCCAGCTCTTAGAGCTATTTTTGAAACTTCAAGAATTCCATGGCCATAAGCATTGGCTTTCACCATCGCCAGGAGTTTCCTCTTCTCCCCGATTAATTCGCGGAATTGACGGATATTGTGAACGAGAGCCGATCTGTTTATCTCAACCCACTGCAAAGGTTTTTTTTTCATCGGACTGGAACCATATCTTGTTTGTTGCTTCTAAATTTATTTAAACGTCTCTTCTTCCTTACTCCGTGCTCCATAAAAATCATGAAGGAATATGAGGCAAGAATAAACAATATTATTTTTTCTCAGAAGTCAGTTTTTCTTCAATTGAAAACTATTCCTAACTGAAAAAGTATTGACTAAAGTTCAGCTCTTATTCTCTCTAGATTGACTAATTCTCTCAACTCTTCATCTATCAGAATGGTATCTTTTCTTTCCATGCCTGTGGAAACGATAGATACTTTAACCTGGACAAGGTCCTCTATAAGCGTAATATAATCTTTAAATTCCTGAGGCAAGAAAGAAAAATCGGTTATTTTTTGGACTGGACTCTTCCATCCCTGGACTTTTTTGTATTGGGGTTCAACTTTATCCAAAATCCAGCTTTCTGTGGGAAAGCTTCTCAGCAGCTCCCCTTTGTATCTGTAACCTACACAAATCATAATCTCCTCTTGTCTGTCAAGAACGTCTGGCTTTGTCAGTACAATCTTATTAATCCCATTTAGACGACAAGAGTAAGCTACAGCAACTGCATCAAACCAGCCGCAGCGCCTTGGGCGACCGGTCGTAGCCCCAAATTCATTCCCCCTTTCAAGAAGCAACTTTCCTCTTTCATCATAAACCTCTGTAGGGAAAGGACCACTTCCTACACGGGTTGTATAGGCTTTTGTCACCCCTAAAACAGCATCTATCTTATCAGGGCCAATCCCCAGGCCAGTACAGACTCCTCCTGCAGAGGAGTTGGACGATGTAACATAAGGATAAGTGCCGTGATCAATATCCAGAAGAGTACCTTGTGCGCCTTCAAAGAGAATAGAATTTCCTTCTTTAATTTTTTTATTCAAGAGGAAAGAAACATCCTTAATATATTTTTTTATCCGAGAGGCATATGAGGCATATTCGTCAAATATCCTTTTTGGATCTAGCTGAGTCTTACCATAATGAGCAAAATAAATATTCTTTTCTTCAACATTCCTCTCGATCTTTTCTCTAAGAATAGATAAATCCAAAAGTTCTCCAGCTCTTATTCCCTGTCGAGACGCTTTATCCTGGTAAGATGGGCCTATACCCCGGGATGTCGTGCCGATTTTCATGTCTCCTCTTATCTCTTCATTGATGTTCTCTATAAGGGGATGGTAAGGAAAAATGATATGGGCATTTTTGCTTATAACAATATTATCATCAATTTCAGCTCCGTATCTTTTTAATTCTGAGATTTCATCCAAAAACGCTTTTGGATTTATGACTACACCATTACCAATGACACAAAGCTTATTGGGATGAAGGATTCCTGATGGAATAAGATGAAGCACAACTTTTTTTCCATTGACAAAGACTGTATGGCCTGCATTATGACCCCCTTGATAACGGGCCACTATATCAAAGGAGGGAGTAATAAGGTCAACAATTTTGCCTTTACCTTCGTCTCCCCATTGCGTACCAAGAATAACAAGATTAGCCATAAGTATCCTTTAGGAAATAATCTAGCTTTTTTTCACTAAGTTAAATAAGGAAGTAATACTATTGATAGTGAATTTTATCAGAAGTCAATGTTATAAACAAGACTAAAAACTCAAACCTATCTGGACTGAGAAAATATTGTCTTTTTGCTCTATACCCTCTTCACGGTTTATATCATATTCAAGTTTAATAAGAATATTTGGAGAGGGGAAATACACAATTCCTAACGCCCAGCAGCTCTTTTCTATTAAAATTCCCTCTCCGGCAGCTACATTCTTGATGAAACCAGAACCATGAAAATCATCTGTATATTTTATTCGTTGGTAACTCACTACAGGTCGAAGGTTTTCTATATCAAATGAAGCTTGAATAAAGTAACCTTCAGCTTTCCCGTCAGAAAAACCTTCAGGATTTCCTACATCAGCTCTTGTATACTCAGACATAATTTGAAAACCTTCAGACATCCAGGATAGATCCAATCCCTGCAGGATCAGGTTTCGGCTATTGTCATCATCGAATTTCCCTCTGAAGTAGGAATAGCCCACCTCGAATCCCTTGCTCAGAAAAAGCCCAATCCTTCCTCCTTTTCCTTTATCTGCGTTATTATCGCCAAACTGCTGCCCCCCTCTCAAATTTTGACTCTCAGAAAGGCCATTCCCCAAGTATACTGCATAAGAAATAATGCTGGATCTTCCTTCCACCAAGATTCCTGCATCCTTCCATCTTGTAGGAAAGATATAATTCACGTTCAACGGGTTGTGTATCAGTAGTGTTTGGTGAGCCCTGTTGGATTGGTTATATTTTCCAAAGGGAACAAGATAAAGACCTAACTTAAGATTGAAAGCTTCTGAAGCTCCAATACCTACCCAAGCCTGTTCAATATCAACTCCGCCCCCTTCTTGTAAGCTTATCTCGGATAAATAATTTATTTTGGCTGAAATATCTCCTGAAAAAATGAGTCCCAGTCGAGCATTATTAAAAGCTCCATTCGAAATATCACTCTGCTTCTGGCCTTTTGAGTAGTCAAAAGAAATATAACCATTTATTTTACCTAGAGCTTGAGTTGTGAAAAAAGAGAGAACAATAAAGGAAATTAAAACTCGTGTTTTCATATTCATCCGAACGCCCATTATAATGAAACTGTATCCAGCTTGCAATAGCAATAACCTCTATTTCCGTGATAGCTCAGGCTAGTGGGGGAAAAACGTTTATCTGGTTTATCTGGTTTATCTGGTTTAAATATGCGGGAAAAGGAGCTGTTAATCAGTTAGTCTGTTAATCAGTTAATCTGTTAGTCTGTTAATCAGTTAATCTGTTAGTCTGTTAATCAGTTTAATATTTTAATTAAAATAACAGACTAACCGAATAACCAAGTAACTGACTAACTGGAAAAAAAGGCGCAGGCTGTTTTTAAAAAAAAATGCCTGCGCCTTTTTTTCCTTGATTTGATTACTGTTTTCTTTTATTATTTCTAGTCCGAAATGAATGCTAAATCCTTCATCTGCCTTATTTTGGGATGGTTCATCCCAGGTTTAGGGCATATTACTTTGAAAAAATATTGGCGTGGGTTGATCTTTTTTGTCTGTATCTCATCTATGGCAGTTATCGGCCTCTTCATGGGAGGTAAGATATATTCCTTCCAGACTGAAAATCCCCTTACAGTTCTTGCTTTCTTCTCCGATATGGGTATTGGTCTTTTCTATATTCTTTCTAAGTTCTTTGCGTTCGGCTTGGGGAACCTGAAAAATGTCACTTTTGAATTTGGAACGGCATACATTGCAGGAGCAGGGCTCTTGAATTATCTCATCACCCTGGATGCCTTAGATATTGCAAGAGGGAAAAAGAAATAATGTTAAAGAGCCACCTTTTTTCCATGGTGCTTTACTCAGCCTTTGTCTGTATCGTTTTAGCGCTTATCAGAAGAAATGAAAAAAAATCCCAAATAAGGTATGCTCTTTCTCTTTTTCTCATCATGGTATTGGGTGCATTTATCTTTGGCTGGTTTATGTTTTTGTTCATTTAATTGAGATTCTTTCTATATTTTCTTTTTCCATCTTTGAATCCTAAAAGTGGTGTGTTATAATCCTTCCTCAACTGATGAAATCCCAACTTTATGGACCTGTAATTGGATTGGAAATTCATGCTTAGCTGATGACAAAAACAAAAGAGAAAGCAAATCCTCAGCTTGTCAATAAGATATTAAGATAAGTGCTGGATGAGTAAAAAAAATAAAATTTCAGTTATTCTGTTAGTTTGTTTATCTGTTAGTCGGTTAAAATAAAATTAAAAAAATTATAACATTGAGATTGATTGAAATGAAAAATGCGAAACAGATTAACAGACTAACAGACCAACTGTCTAACTGAAAGATGATTGAACTCTATCATATATGGAAACAGTACCAGAAACCACAGTGGGCATTATCTGATATCACTTTTCGGGCAGAAAGAGGAGATTTTTGCTTTATCACTGGCCCTAGCGGTTCAGGAAAAACTACACTTCTCAAAATTATTTTTCGAGAAATCTTCCCTACTCAAGGTCAAATAGTCATAAATCAAAGAAACATCTTGCGAATTCCCGACCACAAAATATATAGCCTTAGGCGAACTATGGGTATTGTTTTCCAAGACTTCCGCCTTCTCTTCCACAAAAGAGTATTTGATAATATTGCAATCGTCCTCCAGGTTCTCGGTGTTGCCAGGAAAGATATTAGAAGAAGAGTTTTTAATGCCCTGAGGATGGTCAATCTCCACCACAAAATGTGGGAATACCCCGCTCATTTATCTTATGGTGAGCAACAGAGAGTGGCTATTGCCAGGGCGGTTGTAAACAGCCCTAAAATTATTCTGGCTGACGAGCCAACCGGAAACCTTGATCCAGAGCTTGCTTTTGAAATCATGAGCTTGTTCAGGGAAATAAATAAGAAAGGAGCTACTGTTATCATATGCACCCACGATAGGGAGCTGATTAGGCATTTTGGCCATAAAATTTTTTTCCTCTATAAGGGAAAATTACTTAGAAAGGAAACACTATAATTTATCAAAAAACAAAATATTTTCTAACAGAAACGTTGAACAACCTCTGGCAGTATAGAGTTCGCAATGTTTTTTCTGTCACAATAATATGCCTCTCCTTTCTTATTGTCGGGATATTCCTTTCGCTTTCGAACAACCTCCAATACACAGCCCAGCAGATTTCTAAAAACATGGTCATCGTCTTCTTTCTCAAGAAAGATTTATCTGAAAAAGATAGGAATACCATTGGAGAAAAATTAAAAAAATCCTCCGAAGTCATAAAGACACAATTTATTAGTTCAGAGCAAGCACTAGGAAAATTCCTGGAAAAATTTCCTGAACTTCAAGGAATAGTCAATAATTTAAAGATCAATCCTTTCCCTCCTTCTTTTGAAATTACTCTTAAAGAAAAAATCCTTTCTTCTGATGAAACTCAGTCTTTTATCCAAAGCATGCAGAATATGAAAGGTATCGATGATGTCCAGTTTAATAAAGATTGGGTAGAAAGGATGCAATCTCTCAGCAGATTGGCCAAGGCTGTAGGATTCTTTCTTGGGGGAATACTGATTTTGGCATCCTTTTTTATCATTTCTAATGTCATCAAGCTAAGTGTTTTTGCTCGAAAAGATGAAATCGGAATTCTCCGTCTGGTGGGAGCAACAAACACATTTATTAGAATCCCTTTTCTTCTTGATGGAATTATAATGGGGATACTAGGGGGGATGCTGTCATTATTTGTGCTATTTCTCGTAATAAAGCTTTTCCCTCTTTATCTTGGCTCATCCTTGGGCGCCTTGAATGAACTCATCAATTTTCGCTATCTTTCTCTCTCACAAAGTATTTCCCTCATTGGAGCAGGTGCAGTTATCGGCTTTTTAGGAAGCCTCAGCTCTCTTGCCCAATTTCTGAAAGTCTGAATAGCTAATCGCTATTCCGTCTGTTCCGTCTATTCGGTCTGTTCCGTGAATTCCTTTTATCATTTGAAATAAGCAAGCAACTTAATATAAATATTAAGGTTCTTCTCCCGATTAGTTGATGCAAAGGGTTCGAGGATTCAAAAATCATAGGACCTTTGCCAAACTTTTAATTCCTTATAATTCTTAAGCATTTTACTCGAACCCCTGACCCCTTGACCCCTTGAATCCTTATGATCCTAACAACTCTTTTGGAGATGAACCAAAAATAATAACCTTAAACCAAATTTGTATTGCTTGTCTTGCTCGTCTTGCCATGTTAGTATTTATTGACAAGAGGTGTTTCTTGTCCTAAAATTCAAAAAATGGCATATATTGGGCAAGAACTCAAAAGAGAACGAGAATTGAGGGGAATTTCTCTAAAGGAAATTTCAGATGCGACAAAGATTAACCTAAGGTTTCTAAGAGCTTTAGAAGAAGACCAGTTAGATGTGCTTCCAGAGAAATTTTTTACAAAAAGTATCATCCGCGCCTACGCAAAATATGTTGGCTTAGAAGAAGATACTGTCCTTAATAATTATTATGAAACGGCCCTCCTTCAAAAACAAACTTTAGAAGACGAAGAAGAAAAAAAAGAAGTTTTCAGAGCCATTCCCAGGAAGAAAAAGAACCTGTTAATCTTTGCTTTAATATTTATAACTCTTCTAGCTATTCTTATCTGCCTCTATTTTATTTTTCAAAAAAAAGAAAACTCAATCCCTGTGGAAACACTACCACCCCCAACATTTAGCCAAAGAAATATTTCACCACCTCCTGCAACTGAACCAGAAGAAGAGGAATATGGATTAAACCTTGAAATCTCGTTTCAACAAAAAACCTGGCTTCAGGTGTATGCAGACGGCGAACTAAAATTAAACGGCATTAAACAACCAGGAGAGCTAGTCCAGATAAGAGCTCTCGAAGAATTCCTCATCCATTTAGGGAATGCAGGAGGAATAACTTACACTTTAAACAACAAGAGAGGCAGAAAACTGGGAGTTTCTGGTGCTGTTGTCAAGAATGTTAGAATCACCATAGACAATATTCAGCAGTTCCTTGATTTAAATGACGGATCAGACAGCATGAAAAAGATCTGACTTTATAGCAAAAATGGAAGATTCAAAGAAAAAAGGCCCTCGCATAATAGGGGCCATCATTATCCTTCTGATTATTCTCTTTTTTGCCATTGAATTTTTCTTTCGAGAGACACAGCAATTTTCGCTTACATCGGTCACGAATATACTTCTCTCCTCTCTCCAGATTATTGTTATCCTCCTTTTTCTCATTCTTCTTTTTGTTTTAGGCAGGAGTTTAATAAAGCTCTATCTTGAAAGAAAACGAAAGGTTCTCGGAGCCCATTTTAAAACAAAATTGCTCCTCTTTTTTATCGCACTCTCTCTTATCCCAACGCTCTTGCTTTTCTTTTTCGCCAGTGACTTAATCAGCCGGAACATCGAACACTGGTTTAAAACTCCTATAGATAAAATCCTAGACGACACAAAAGGCCTTGCTGACGGATTTTACACGAACAGTGAAGAAATAACCCTCCACTACGCACAACAATTGAGTAGGGCTATACAAAAACAAAATCTCATCAGTCAGGGGAGAATGCCTTTAATGGAATTTACTAAAGATAAGCTGACTGAATACAAACTTGATGAGATAGGCATTTATTTAGATGATGATGAATTATTTTCCTATCTCAACCCGGATCTCCCTCTCCAGTATTACCAAGACCTTAAAACAAACATTGTTAAAAGAGCTCATCTCGGTGAAATATTCAGCAGCATTGATCCCATGGGAAATGGAGAGATGATCCGCCGGGGCATTTCTTTTAACATTCCCGATACCGGAAACCTGTTGGTTGTCGCAGGAAAATTCCTTCCCCAAAACTATGCTCAAAAAATCAATAACATCACCTCTTACGTACAAAGATACCGCCAGCTGAAAATACAAAAGAACCCGGTAAAAACTTTCTATCTTATGACCCTCATTTTTATCACACTACTCATTATTTTTGCAGCAAGCTGGATTGGGTTTCATCTTGCCAAAGGAATCACAGTCCCTATTGAAAAACTTGCCCATGCTACAAAAGAAGTATCCAAAGGGAACTTAGAAGTTAGAGTTGAGGATCCCGCCTCTGATGAACTGGGAATTCTCATTGATTCCTTCAATGAAATGATATCTGATTTGAACGAGAGCCAACACAAGATTGCCCAAAAAACCTCAGAGTTGGAAGCAAGAAAGCAGTACATTGAGACCATCTTGAGCAACATAACCACTGGCGTTATCACCCTGGACGCTGAAGGGATAATTACAACCATTAACCCTACTGCACGGGAAATGCTGACATTAAAAGAGAAAAATCTCATCGGCAAAAGCTACAAAGATGTCCTTAGCCATGTGAAATATGTAGAAATTCTGGAGAATATCCAACGTGGGCTGAAGAGACAATATAAATTGTCTGACAGAGAAATAAATATAAACTTTGACAACCAGAGTACAACTCTAGTTTTAACTCTGTCTCCATTAAGCCAATCGAACAATGAATTTTCAGGTATGATCGTCACACTCGACGATTTGACTCAACTAATAAAAGCCCAAAAAACCGCTGCCTGGAAAGAGATAGCACAACGAATTGCCCATGAAATTAAAAATCCTTTAACACCTATCCAGCTCTCAGCCGAAAGAATCATAAAAAACTTAAAGAAAAATAAAAAAAATTACGACGCAGTTATCGAAGAAGGAGCCAACACAATTGTTCAAGAAGCTACAACCATAAAATCCCTTGTAGACGAATTTTCCAATTTTGCTCGAATGCCTAATATTCATCTCCATTCTGCGGATCTCCATGAAGTCATTGATCAGACAATTTCGCTCTTTACAGGAATTTTTTCTGATATCGAATTTGAGGCTCTTTTCTCTTCGGATGTCCCCACTCCTATTCAAATCGATCCTGACCAAATGAGGCGAGTATTTATCAACCTTTTTGATAATGCTATCGATGCCATGAATAAAAAGGGGGAAATAAAAATCCGCACATCGTTCGATAAGCTCCAACAAAGAGTACAAATAGAGATATCTGACTCTGGTCCGGGCATCTCTGTAAAAGATAAAGAAAAACTCTTTCATCCGCATTTTTCAACAAAAAAAATGGGGACAGGCTTAGGGCTAGCAATTGTCAATCAGGTAATAACCGAGCATAATGGAACTATTGAAGTTAAAAACAATCAGCCGACTGGGGCAAGATTTGTTATTCAGATACCAACATGATCAAAGATAAAATTCTTGTTATCGATGATGAGGCCGGTATCAGGTCCTCGCTTAAAGGTATTCTAGAGGATGAAGGATTTATGGTCAAAGCAACCGATACTGGTGAAGAAGGTCTCAATCTGTTAAGAGGAGAGAATTTCGACCTCATCTTTCTTGACATCTGGCTGCCCAAAATGAATGGAATGGAAATCCTGGAAAAGATAAAAACAACAGAAGAAAATACCCAAGTAGTTATGATCACTGGGCATGGCTCCGTGGAGTCAGCTGTAAAGGCAACGAAACTTGGCGCTTACGATTTTTTGGAAAAGCCTCTTTCCCTGGAAAAAGTTGTTTTAACCGTGAAAAATGCTTTAAAGCAAAAAAGATTAGAAGACGAAAATATTCAGCTTCGAGAAAAAATAAGGGCAAAATATCATCTAGTCGGAAAAAGCCCTTCAATTCAAAAACTAAAAACAGAAATAAAGATAGCAGCTCCCACTAATGGCCAGGTCCTCATATATGGAGAAAATGGCACAGGAAAAGAACTTATTGCACGATTGATTCATCAGCAAAGCCCGAGAAAAAACAAAAGGTTTATCCAAATAAATTCTGCGGCTATTCCTGACGACCTGATTGAAAGCGAATTGTTTGGGGTTGTCAACGAAACTTCCCAACGTACAAAAAAAGACAAAAAGGGGAAACTATTACTTGCCGATGGAGGAACCCTCTTCCTTGATGAGATTGGTGATATGAGTTTAAAAACTCAAGCAAAGCTGGTCAAGGCAATTAAAGAACAAAAATTTGAGCCCTTAGGGTCATTTGATTCTATATCTGTTGATACCAGACTTATTGCTGCTACGGATAAAAACTTGAGAGAACTAATCGCAAAGAAAAAATTCAGAGAGGATCTATTTTTCAAACTCAACATTATTCCGATGGTCGTTCCTCCTCTAAGAGAACGAAAAGAAGATATTCCTTTATTAATAAATCACTTCCTAAAATACTTCTCTTTTGAATATGGAAAAAAGCAGAAAACTATGAGTAAAGAAGCCATGCAGGCCTTCATCAATTATACCTGGCCAGGAAATGTCAGTGAACTCATCAATGTTATTGAAAGGTTTGTGATAATGGTCCAGGATGAAGAGATAACGGCTTCCCATCTTTTTCTTCTTGTTGAGCCAAGAGAATCTCAATACAATTCAGGAATCAAGGAAAATCAGCCTCTAAAACAGGCTAAGGAGCAATTCGAAAAAGAATATATTCATAATGTGTTATTAAAGTACAATTGGGATATCTCTAATGCAGCTTCAGAACTGAAAATTGAAGAAGATTTCCTACACGAAAAAATTAAAAGCCTCGGAATTTCATTCCTAGGATAGAAAAGAAATTGTTAATCAGTTAGGACTGAAAATATCTAGACCTGGGCATTACCCATTGATATAATAGTGGATATTTTTTTGGTCAGGAAAAAAAATGGAAGATCAAATACTTAAGATCTTAACCGAAATAAGAGATCAGATCTGGGGTATACCTCTGATTGTTCTGTTAGTGGGGACAGGAATTTTCCTCACCTATCGATTAAAGGGTCTTCAAATAAGAGGTCTCTTCTACTCTCTTTATCTTGCATTTATCAAAAGAAAGGAAGACGATCAAGAGAAGGGAGATATCTCCCATTTTCAAGCCCTTATGACCGCTCTTGCGGCCACTGTTGGAACAGGGAATATCGTTGGAGTAGCTATTGCCATATCTACAGGAGGCCCTGGAGCCCTTTTCTGGATGTGGATAACGGGTATTTTTGGTATGGCCACAAAATATTCCGAGGCTGTACTCGCCATAAAATTCAGAGAAAAGGATGAATTCGGAACCATGAGCGGCGGGCCTATGTATTATATTTCTAAAGGACTGGGCTGGAAATGGCTAGGCGTGATGTTTGCTGTATTTGCATCTATCGCTGCCTTTGGTATAGGAAACATGGTTCAATCGAATTCTATAGCAGAGGCTGCAAATGGATGGATTGGAATTCCTAACTGGGTAACAGGAATCATTCTGGCTACTTTCACTGCCATGGTTGTTCTTGGCGGAATCAAAAGCATAGCCAGAACCACTCAAATAATTGTTCCCTTAATGATTATCGTATATATCACAGGAGCTTCAATTATTCTGATCATGAAAATCACTGCCATTCCGAAAATATTCGTTCTCATCTTCGAATCAGCCTTCACACCCACAGCTGCCTTTGGCGGATTTCTCGGAGCCACTGTAATGCACACGATAAGAATGGGAGTTTCAAAGGGGGTATTTTCCAACGAGTCAGGCCTGGGTTCAGCCCCGATTGCAGCCGCAGCCGCCAAAACGCCAAATCCAGTCAAACAGGCTCTGGTTTCCATGACCCAAACATTTATCGATACTCTTGTGGTCTGCACGATGACCGGTCTGGTTATCCTTTCAAGCGGTCTCTGGACCTCTGGCCATACAGGTGCTACACTTACATCCATTTCATTCGCCTCATTCCTACCCGGCGGCTTTGGAGAGTTTATCGTCACAATAAGCCTAATATTTTTTGCCTATTCTACCATCCTTGGCTGGTGCTACTACGGAGAAAAATCTATCGAGTATCTGTTTTCAGAAAAAGCTGTTAAAGCCTATCGAATCATTTTCGTGATCTTTGTGGCCGTGGGAACCATGTTAAAGCTAGAAACGGTTTGGAGAGTGTCTGATATTATGAATGGGCTCATGGCTTTTCCTAATCTTGTGGGCCTTATTGGCCTCAGCAGCATAATCGTATATGAGACAAATAAATACTTTTATAAACGAAAATGAAAGCTCCTTTCCAAAACAAATTCGATTGACCAAAAAAAGAATAAATTCCAAATTACAATTTCCAAATACCAAATAAGTACCAAAATCCCAATGACCAAAACAAAAACAATCTATTCCATCTGTTCAGTCTATCTAAGTTTATTTGAGTTTGTCTACTGCCTACTGATAAAGTTTGTCTCCCCCTGTCATTGCGAGTGACCGGAGGGAGCGCGGCAATCCCATTCAAAGGCGCTACAAGATGAGATTGCCACGCTTCGCTCGCAATGACAGGCGGTTGGTTAATGGTAAATAGTTAATAGCTTTCTTGCCTTAAACCTTAAACTTTAAACCTTAAACCCGTTCCGGCTTACGATTTACGATTTACGGCTTACAAAGTTTGTTTTGTGATTTTGGTAATTGGAATTTGTTTGGAATTTGGGATTTGGATTTTGGATTCAATTTTATCCCCATAATTTTTTAAAGAGAATTAAATTAAATCGGCGATATTCGTTTACTGTTCTGAAAAATTATGTTATCGTGAAGGGCGAAAAACTTAGAGGAGAAAAATGAAGGTACAGTCTCTCAGGATTGTTATCAGCTCAGCCAGAAAATTCATCAACATGGGTGCACTTACGCATCTGTGGAACCTGGTTAAGAATTTTCATGCTGTTGATATCTCCTCCCTTATGGACCATCTCACTTCCAGAGAAAAACTGATTCTTTTTAACACTCTTTATGAAAATGGAAAAGAAAAATCAGCAGAAGTTTTAAGTGAACTAGATGCTGAAGATGCGGCACACATGTTACAAGAACTTCCAATAGACCAAATTTCTGACCTCTTCCAGATGATTCCTTCTGACGATGCAGCTCCAATTCTCCAGCTACTCCCTGATGACCTGAAGGAATCCGTCCTGAGCGCTATGGAAGAGAAACCTTCTGAAGATGTAATAGAACTTCTCCATTACGAAGAAGAAACAGCCGGCCGAATCATGTCACCTGACTTCTACGCTCTCAACGAAAACACCAGTGTTTCCGATACCATAACAGCCATGCAGCTCGAGGGACACGTCGAATCTGCCTTTTATCTTTATGTTATTGATAACCAGGATCATTTGGTTGGAGTTGTCTCTCTGAGGCAAATTCTATTTGCCCGTCCCAATACTCCATTGAAAGATATCATGACCAAAGATGTGATAAGCGTCCACACCGAAACCGACCAAGAAGAAGTTGCACGAAACGTTGCCGATTACAATCTTGTAGCCATTCCTGTTGTTGATTCCGAACATAAACTCGTCGGAGTCGTTACTGTTGATGACGTTATTGATGTAATCGATAAGGAAGCCACCGAGGATATATATAAAATGTTGTCGCTGGATACAAGTGATAGAGTCCAGGACAGCCCTTTCACATCAATAAAAAAGAGACTTCCTTTTCTTCTTTTAAGTCTTTTGACAGCCTCGCTGGCTCCCTTGGTTGTCAATCATTTCAAAGGCACCATCGAACAGGTTGTCACATTAGCCGTATTCATGCCCCTTGTTGCTGCTTTGGGTGGTATTGCCGGAAACCAGACGATAGCCATTATAGTGCGCGAAATTGCTATCGGTCAGACTGAATGGATTTCAGCAAGAAAGGCTTTGTTAAAGGAAATTTTGGTCGGGTTCGGAAATGGCATTATTCTTGGGTCCATTCTAGCTGTAATCTCTTATTTACTCATTAAGAACCCATACCTTGGTCTTGTCTTGGGCACAGCTATTATCATCAATCTTTTTATCGCCGCTTTACTCGGCACTCTAATCCCTTTATTCTTGAAATTGATTCGCCTGGACCCAGCCCTTGGATCAGTCAACCTTCTCACAATGTGCACGGATTCTATCGGTTTCCTTTCTTTTCTAGGACTTGGAACTCTATTTCTCAGACACCTATCTTAATACTCTCATGCCCCTTGAACAATCAGAAGCCATTGTTTTGCGGACATTTAACGTAGGTGAACAGGATAAAATTGTTGTCTTCTTTACCCAAGATAAAGGTGTAATTAAAGGAGTCGCAAAGGGGGCGCGAAAATTCGGGAACCGTTTCGGAAGCAGTTTAGAGCCCATGTCACATGTCAAAGTCTTCTATTACGAGAAGGAAAGGAGAGATTTGGTTACAGTAAGTAACTGTGACTTGCTTGAGTCATTTTTTGAAATCCAAAATGTCCTTAAAACATCTTTTACTCTCAGTTATTTTTCTGAACTCATCGAAGAATTTTTCCCCTCAAGGTCAAAAGAAGATATTCTCTTCCGCCTTTTACTCTCAACACTCCAGGCACTTGGAGCGGGTGGAGATTCAGACTTTTTGGGTGCATATTTTGAGGCATGGCTTTTAAAAATCAGCGGCATCCTCCCTAATTTCAAAACCTGCAAAAAATGCAAAAAGGAAATCACTGACACTGGATGGCTTTCTCCAAAAAAAGACGGCGCCTTTTGTATTCATTGCACGCCACAGAAAAAAGAAGAAATCAGACCTGAATTAAACCAATTTCTCCAATGGATCAAAAAAACTCCCCCACCTAAAAAAAAAGAGCTCCCCTTCACGCCTGAGCAACTTATGCATATCCGAAAAACACTTCAGGCGATTATCATCTTTCATATGGAGAAAGAACCGAAATCCTTAAGTTGCTTAAAATGACAAAGCTTAAATGACAAATTTATTATTCAATTATGAATCCAATAATCATTCAACTCAGGGTGGGTCATCGACCAAAATGATAAATTAGACCAATTCCGCATTCAATCCCCCCTAGATCTACTTCTACATCGTTCAATGTGGTTTTGGCAAGGTTGTATTTCACGTGCAATTTGGCCGAAAGAGAAGAGAGAAAATGGATGTAAACTCCTGCTTGAACATGAAATCCTAAATCTTTGCCAAAACTGGAAGAAATAATAAAATCTTCAGGGTATATTTCTTTATAGACAATAAAGTCAACTCCTGATCCTAAAAAAGGAGTGAAACTAGACAACTTTTTCAGGTATCTCAGGGCATATGAAAATGTCCAAAGAGAGAACTTAAGGTCTTCTTCGGTTAATGAGGTTTGTCCTGATTTTTGAAAATAGCTAATACCAATCCATAAATCCAAATACTCTACCGGAATGGGAAGAATCGATGAATATTCCCCTCTAAAGTAAGTAACATTTTTTCCATAAAGCTCTTGGAAGTTATCATCTTGAATAAAATAGAGACCTGAAGAAAAACCAAAGGTAATCCTTTTTATTTCGTCATTTCTCTCTACATATTGCATCTCATCCTCTTGAAATTTAATATTTATTAGCTTTATACGTTCAGAAGGTTGAGCATAAAGCAAATGAGATATAAAGAACAGAATTGCAAATATGATCATTAGTACTTTTGATCTTTTTTTCACTTTTTCCTCCTTAAAATGCATTTTCCGCGGAATATAGCAGACAAACTCGGGATAGGAATCTATCTGTTATCTGATTTCCAATCCTCCCCCCAGTTTCCCATCTTGATACTCCAATGTCCAGAAATAATTATATATCACAGAAAAAAAATCAATGTCAACTCAAATTATCAGTATTATGGGAGTATTATGGGGACACTAGTGGGACATAATACTTAATTCATGATTCATGTATCATTTTTATAATTTTGGGTAATCTTAGGAAAATTAAGAAATAACAGATGGTGGAGCTGAGGGGATTTGAACCCCCGACCTCTTGACTGCCAGTCAAGCACTCTCCTGCAAGTTCTCAATAAGTTGAGGTGAGTTACAATAATGGATTCACCAATAGCAGAAACAGAATGATCAGATCCAGAGAAAACAATACCAGCCAGCTATTCTCATAACAAAGCGGGAATATACAAGTTC
>Ga0209979_1000100_pt1 | contig 146170 bp, 134 predicted proteins | sample AnhtaG_FD_183114 | JGI IMG/M metagenome (GOLD analysis project Ga0209979, IMG submission 183114) | Deep subsurface microbial communities from Anholt, Denmark to uncover new lineages of life (NeLLi) - Anholt_01485 metaG (SPAdes) (version 2) | ecosystem: Environmental > Aquatic > Marine >...
CTCAAGCAGCTCGGTATCCCGATCCTGCCTGATCAATGGACCCATTGGAGAGAGCCGGCCTTCTCCCGGAACCCCGCACCAATTCAGGCACTCGCCCTCTCAGGAGCCAAGTAGTGTCGAAGACCCGCTCGGGTAGCGGCCGCATGGCCGCTGGTTCTCTCACCAGATGCGGTAACTCGTGAACGAGTCTAGTGTGCTAAGGTTAACCCTAGGATGAATGCTTGGGAAGGGGACAGAATGGGTGATTGTTTGGAGGGCTGTTCGTCGCAAGTACGGGAGTTGCCGCCAGGGACCTGGATGGTGGCGGGCGCCTATCGCGTCGCTGAGGCGATCATGGCCTGCACCTTCGAGGCCCGCTCCGGTCATGAGGCCTGCTCATACCTCGTGGATCTCCTGCCGGGTCTACTCGATGCCGATGCGATCAGCGTCGAACTGGCTTCCTGCTTCTCCCCGTCTCGCTATCGATCCCCTGAGGCCTTCTTTGCCGGCCAGTTTGCCGACCCTGAATCGGAGGCCCTCACGGCGACCCTCCGGACCAAGGATCAGGCCATCGGCCGCATCGTTATTTATTACACCCACGTTTCCCCGGAGATGGGCCCGCACGCCCAGGCGGTGCTGGACTTTGCGGCCGCTTGCTTGTCCCACCTCTTGGCCATTGGGCTCACGACCAATACCCGCCTCGCGAGCCTTTCGCCGGCCGAACGGAAGGTCATGAATCTTTTGTCGTTGCCCACCAAGCAGATCCTCGATCAGCTCGGGGTAGGCCAAGAAACCCTCCGGACCCATATCAAGCGGATCAGCCAGAAGCTGGATGTGAGGGGACGCCGGGAGATTGTTCGGATTGCCAACGAGAATCAGGCGTTTCTGGCCAGCAACGTGGCTGATTCCACGGCAGTCCTGGACCGGTAGGCTCCTCGTTCAGTCGGTCCAGGTCAACCGCCGTCCCCGACGCCGGGGGCGACGCTAGGCGGAAGCGTCCTCGCGCTCGAGGGCCTCATGGATGATCATCTTGAGCAGGGTCTGGTAGCCGATGCCCTTCTTGGTCGCAAGCCGCTTGGCACGTTCGATGTCGGAAGGTTGCAGGCGCAGGCTGATGGCTTGGCTCGCTTCCTTCTTGGGGGGCAACCCGAGACGCTCGGCGAGGGGTTGCTCCACCTTCACGGGGTCACCGAAGAACTGGTCCAGTTCCCCGTCGTGCTCGGCGAACCAGCGGGCTTCCTCTTCATCGGTCTTGAAGGGGGGGAGCGGCTTCTTGGGCATCTCTGGCCTCCTTGAAATAGGGGCGATACTTCCGGCTCTCGTGAGCCGTCACAACCCGGATGCACGCACCAACGAGCGTAAAGACGACGAAGATCACGCGTCCCTCGGACGTGACCCCAGCCACCGCGTTGCGTCGTTCACTGTTTCTGAGGTAGCTGCCAATCTCCAGGTAGGCCCCATAGAACACCTCCTCGACCTCATCCGCCGTGACCCCGTGTCGCGCGATGTGCTCAAGGTTGCCAGGATCCCAATCGAAGTGCATTCCATCCTCGCCTTTGTATGTCTATTGTATGCACAAAGACGGATCAGGTCAACCGTTAACCGGCTAACGAAACCACAGACCCACGAGGAACACCCGCACCCAATCCCCGGGACTGTGAAGGCAGCGCCCTTCGCGCTCAAGGCGACCCGCCCGCCCTCGGAGCGAGAAGCGCACCTCAGACCGCCCTCTTCTTGGGCCGACCGCCCTTCTTGCCGTTCTCCCTCGAGGCGGCCTGTTTGGCCTTGGACGTCTTGCCCTTGGCCCGTCTCCCCACCTCGGCGAGCAGGGGACGGGTCCCGATCAGGCTCACGAGAAGCCCGGGGACGCTGATGTCGGCATCCAGCTTTTCCCAGTGCAGCCCGATCCCACCAGGCAGCAGTTCTACGTCAGCCAGCTCGCTGGCCGAAGCGCCCGACAGCTCCCCCAGCTGCTGAGCCGGAAAGATAAAGGTGGATCCCCCAACGAGGTCCAAGACGATCCGACCCGTTTCATGGTCGTAACGCACGGCGCGCGCCCGCACTTCACGGGCGTCCGCCGCAGCCATCGCCTCACGAGCGCGTTCGCACTCTCGATCGAAGTCGTCGTCTTCCCAAGTCCAGCTAGGCATAGATTTCCCTCCAGTCCGTCCAGACCAGTTCGGGCCGATGCTTGGCATCCCCGATGTTGATCTTGGCCCGCCTGCCGGCCTTGAAGGCATGAACGTGCGGCGGGGGATGGTCCCGGGTCAAGATCTGGAAGCTAAAGCCCCTGGCGCGGAGTACCGTCGGCATGCGACGAGGATAACCTACCCCCGTACCGTCATCCGGTTAACAATCGGTCCGATGATGGGCTTGCTTCGATCTCGCGGACACTCTACCCTCGCGCATGGTTCGTCACTGTACGCCTAAGCATGCCCGGATTGGATTCCGGGCTTCCTTGTTCCCTCTCCCCTGGGGGATGAGGGCAGGGTGAGGGGGATAAGCGAGCCCGGATGGCTCGCCTTCCCTGCTTAGTCTATCCACGTCAACCGGTGCCCGCGTAGCCAGGCGATCGCCCCCCAAAACACGATCGCCACCCCCGCCTTCACTCGATACACCCCCTTCGTGATCGGCCCGTAGTGCTTCGCGATCAGCAGCCACCGGCTGCGCGCTTCCTGCCGCCTCATCCTCGTCACGGCCCGCGCCGCGCTCGCCCCGCCCAGGTGGATGATCCGCGCCCCCGGATAGTAGCCCACCCGGTACCCGGCCTGCCGCATTCGGTACTGCCAGTCGATCTCTTCACCATACATGAAAAAGCGCTCGTCCAAGAGTCCCACCCGCGCGACCACCTCGGCCCGCACCATCAGGCAGGCCCCGGTCACCCAGTCGACGACCCTCTCCGAGGCGTGGTCCCAGTAGCTCAGAAAGCGCGTTGTCGCCGAGCGCCGCTTCCAGAAGCACGCTACCAGCCGATTTTCGACGAAGGAGCCCCAGGTGCTGTAGAAGTTCCGGGCGCTGGGCTGCAGGCTGCCGTCTGCGTTGCGGAGCTGGCAACCCAGCGCCCCCAGCTCCGGGTGAGCGTTCAGGTACTCGACCATCCGGTCGAGCGCCCCTTCCAGCACGATCGTGTCGGAATTGAGGAGCAGGACGTAGCGCCCGCGCGCCTGGACGAGGGCCTGGTTGTTCGCGGCCGCGAACCCGCGGTTGTGGTCGTTCGCGATGAACAGGACCTCGGGGAAGTCCCCGGCCACCATCTCGGCGCTGCCATCCGTCGACCCGTTGTCGACCACCCAGACCTCGGACGGCATGCGGGTCTCGGCCAGCACCGATTCCAGGCAGCGGCGCAAGAGGGTCCGGGTGTTCCAGTTGACGACGATGACCGACAGCACGGGCTCGCTCATCGAATCCTCCCGGCCGAAACGGCCTCGGCATTCTGGCGGATCAACGACGCAACCAGGATCCGCCCCGTCCGCTCGGCCCGCTCGGCCCAGTCGTGGCCGCGAGCGATCGCCTGCCGCTCCCGCTTGGCCTCGTCCCCATCCTCTTCGAGGGCCCGGGCGATCGCCCCGACCCACTCCGTGACCCCGTCGGCCACCCGACACACCGTGCGGAACTCGTCGAGGTCGGTGAACGGGGTCATGACCACCGGGCGCCCGGCTGCGAGGTACTCGTTGAGCTTGAGCGGATAGATGGCCCGGGTCTGGGGAGACTTCACGAACGGGATCATGGCCACGTCGAAGCCCTTGAGGTAGGCGGGCGCTGCGCTCGCCTGGCGTGGTCCCAGAGCGTGGACGTTGGGGAGGGCCGCGAGGGCCCGCAATCGTTCGGAGTAGGCCGGGGGAACCGGACCGACGAGGGCGATCGACCAGTCTCGCCGGGCCCTGGCCACCCCTTCCAGCAGGGCGAAGTCGACCCGAGCTTCCAGGTTGCCCAGGTACCCCAGCACCGGGCGCGGCAGGCGGGCCAGATCGTCCGGCACCCTCAGCCGCGGGTCCAGGGCCCGCGCGAAGTGCCGGAAGTCGACCCCGTTGGGCACGAAATGGCCGTTTTCATGGGCGATCCCCTTCCGTGCCTGCAGGTCCTCGCTCGTCGTGAACACGACGTCGGAGCGCCGCATGAGGGCCGCTTCCAAGCGCTCCCCATGCCGTGCGATGTAGGGCTCGCCTTCGATGGCGTCGAAGCAGTGGTAGACGACCAGCCGCTCACCAAGCCGACCAGCCAGCTCGCTTCCAAGGGGCACGTCGAAGGAGACCCAGAAGATCGGGCGCTTGAACCCCAGCTCCCGACAGGCCGCGCGGATGGCGTGCCGGACCCTCCGGGCGCTCACGGCGAGACCCAGGTCGTACCAGGGGCGCGGCAGGCCGTTGGGAATGATGGGGGGCGGGGTCAGGACCCACAGGGATCGCTCGGGATCGCTCAAGGACCTCAGGGCGGGCGATCGCCCGAAGGTCCGCTTGAGGCGCTCTTCCCAGCCTGGATCCGACCGGCCGGTCAGGCAGTCCTTGAGGGTCAGGGGGTGATCGACGAACAGAACCCGGTTGGTCTTCGCGAATTCGCGCATGAGGTAATGCCCCGAGGACGGCAGGTGGGTCTCCCAGGGCGTGATCGACAGGCAGATGAGGTCGTGGTCCCTCAACATGGCTGTCCCCTCTGGATGAGGCGCGCCCCCCGCGCGCGGACCCGTTCGAACAGGGCTCCCAGGGTCTCGGCGCCGTGCTCGTAGCGGTAGCGCTCCAGGATGAGCTCGCGGGCCCGCAACCCCAGGCCGCGTGCGAGAGCCGGGTCGTCTAGCAACAGGCGGATCGCCGAAGCCAGGTGCCGGGGCTGCCCCGGCGGCACCACCAGCCCCCGGTTCTCGAGCAGCTCGGGGATGTCCGATACAGCCGTCGAGATGACCGGGCAGGCCATGGCCATGGCCTCGTAGAGCTTCATGGGCATCTGGCCCTGGCTCGCCGGCTCGTCGCGCTGCGGCAGCACCACCAGATCGGCCATGGCGAGGAACTCTGGCGTCCTCTCGGGCGGTTGGGTGCCCAGGAGGATCACCCGGGCGTCTTCGCGGGCCAACGAGAGGGCGTAGGGGGTCTTGGGCCCGACGATGACCAGGCGCCAGTCCTGGCGATCGCCCAAGAGGCGGAACGCCTCGAGGATCTCGCCGACCCCTTTGTTCGGCTGGGCGATCCCCGCGAACACGCAAACCTGATAGGGGGCGAGGCCGTGGGCCTGCCGCAGGGCGGCCCGGTCGAACCGTTCGGGGTCGTAGTGCTCGGTGTCGACGACCTGCGGAACGAGGACGCCCCCGTAGCGGGTTTGCAGGAAGCGCGACACGGTCGTCACCCCGTCCGCGAGCCCGACGAGGGAGTCGCACAGGCGGGTCGCCAGGTAGTTGTTTGGCTCCCCCCAGCGCGGCAGGGCCCACCAGGCGTTCTTGATGGCCCACCGGGAGTAAGGGGCCACCATGAAGGGCTCCCAGTCGTCCACGTCGACCACGACCGGCACCCCACGCCGGGCCCTGAGGGCGAGGGCCACCCCGTACGAGCTGGGGCGCGGCTTCATGGCGTAGACGACATCGGCCCGCACGCGGTCGATCATGGCTCGGGCGTCCGTGAGGAAGCGGGGCCAGGGCCGCGCGGCGAAGGCCCGGTAGGGAAAGTCGCGCGGCGAGACCGGATCGAGCCTCTGGTCGAACTGGAACCCCAGCACCTCGACTTCATGCTGCCGGCTGAGCACCCGTGCGAGCAGGCGGATCCGGTACAGGGGCGCCGTCGCCTCGTCGGACGCCAGGAGGACGATCTTCATGACCAGCGCTCCCGGAACTGGCCGAGCAGCATGCTGAGCCCGATGGCCACGTAGAACCACTCGCCGATGGGCTTCTGGACGAAGATGTCGTTCGAGAAGGCCCCCACGGCGTAGCAGGCAAAGACTCCGAGCAGGCCGAGGGCGATCGCCTTCATGGTCGGCTCAGTGAGCCGCTGGTAGGTCCGGAAGGTCGACCAGACGAGGGTCGAGAGCAGCCAGACGAAGAGCCCGACCCCGACGTAGCCCATCTCGAGCCCGTACTTGAAGTAGTTGTTGTCGGTCGGGATCCCGATCGTCGTGCCAGGCAGGTTCACGCCGCCCGTGAGCGAGAGCCCCGAGGCCCCGGCCGTCCACAGCCCGCTGCCGAACGGTCGCTCGAGGAGACGGGGCAGGTAGTCGTTGAGGTAGCCCATGCGCACGAGGAAGCTCGCGTCCTCGCCCGGCTTGGCCGCCGTCAGGACCCGGTCGAGTAGGTTCGCCTGCCCGGCCGTCGAGAGCCCGAGCCCCAGGAGGGCCACGAGCCCCACCGTGCCGAGGGCGAGCTTCCAATTGCGGCTCGCGAGCAGGATGGCCGCGAGGCCGGCCGCGAGCCCCACGATGGGCCCGCGCGAGTAACTGACGACCATAGCGTAGAGCATGGGGACGGCGAGGGCCAGGAGGGCCACCAGCTTCCAGCCCCGGCTCGTCAGGGCGAGCCCGATCAGCATGAGGGCGCCCGTCACCTCGATGAATCCGAAGGTCGCGGCGTCCCCCACCGTTCCGAACACCCGGACGTAGCCGTTGAGGATGTGGGTCTTCCAGGCGTTGGTCGTGATGAGCCACAGGTACTCCTGGTTGAGCAGCCCGTGGTGGTGCTGGAAGATGCCGTACAGCCCCTCGACGAACAGGATCGCGAGCCAGCCTATGACCAGCCGGTGGATCCGGGGGCGGGCTCTGAAGTAGGTGAGCACGATGAACACCCCGAGCACCCGGAGGGTGTCGCGCATCCCGTAGATCCCGAACTGCAGGCTGGGGGCGAAGGGGTTGAAGATCTCGACCATTTGGTACCCGGTGAAGGCCAGGAGGGCCCAGGTCACGGGGGTCCTGAAAGCCCTCAGGTCGAGGTTTCGCACCTGATCGACGAGGAGTCTGAGGCCCATGAGGACGAGCATTCCCTCGATCACGAGCCCCACCTGGTTGGAGTCGAGGTCGGGCATCATCCGCTTGATGAACGGAACGACCGTCGCGAAGCCGAGCATGGCGAACACCCCCAGCTCGACGTTGAGGAACATGGCGACGAGCAGGGGGGCCACGGCGTAGAGGACCATCTTGAGGCGATCGAAGCTTGCGATCGCCTGCGCGATGAGCCCCACGACCGGCAGGAGCCAGAGGAGGGGGCGGGTGGAACGCGCCTGAGGCCCGACGAACCGGGTCATGCCCCCGCGCCCTCGTGAGCCTCGACCAGCTCCTGGCGGGTCGCGATCCCGCGCTCCTTGAGCTCGAGCAGGTAACCGACCACCAGCCCCAGGATCCCGGCAATCAGGCTACCCAGGGCGAGCTTGACCGCTGTCTTGCCGTCCTCGGGCTTGCGGGGCGGTACGGCCGGGTCGATCACCGTGATGGGCAGGACGGCCGCCCCGTTGGCGGCAAGGCGGGTCTGGCTCGCGCGCTGGGAGAGCTGCTGGTAGTCCGCTTCGCGCACCGTCACCTCGCGCTGCAGCTGCTTGTAGGTGATGTCGGCCGCCGAGGCGTTTCGGGCCTTGGGGGTGAGGTCGGCGATCGCCCGGTCGAACCCCGCGAGCTTGGCCTGGTCCTGCGCGATCTCGACCTTGAGGGCGATCTGCCGCTGGATCGCGTCCGCGCGGGCCGGGTCGCCCGCCGCGACCTTGGTCGCGGTCGCTCGGGCCCCCGTCGTGGCCTTCCTGAGCTGGCGCTCCAGGTCCTTCACCACCTCGTTGTCCCGGCCGTAGAGGGTCCGGGCGTCTTCAAGGTTTTGGGATAAGGTCTTGATCCGCTCCTGGGCCGTGTCGACCTCGGGAGCGGAGGCGATCGCCTGGGCGAAGGCCGGGTCCCGCTTCAACCGGGAGATCTCCGCCTGCACGGCCGAGAGACCGCGCCGGGCGGCGTCGAGCTCGCGGGCCGTCTCGCCCCGCTTGGCCATGAGGTCTTCGAGTTGGGTCGCGAGCGTGGTCTGGGCCTCCGGCATGGTAGCCTCCTTGAAGGCCTTGAGCTGGTCTTCCGCCTGATGCAGGCGCCGGGCGGACTCGGCGAGCTGCCGGTCGATGAAGGCGTCGGCATGCTTGGCGTCCGCTCCCTGGCTCTCCTGGTAGAAGCGGATGAACTCGGCCGTGTGGGTGTTGGCGAGGTCGGCCGCCTCCCGGGGGGTCTTGGCCACGGCCGAGATCCGCATCATGTCCGTCTGGCCCACCCGGTCGACGTCGATCCGCTTGATCAGCTTCTCAGGCGGGATGGCGAGGTTGAGCCGGGCGGCCGTGCGCTCGAGCACGGTGCGGCTCTGCAGCATCTCCGTGAGGTTGCCCGTGATGGCCCCGGCCTTGAACCAGTCGATGGGTGTCCCGCTCACGGACTGCCCCGAGGCGATCCCCGTGTTGATCGTCGTGGTCGCCTTGAACTCCTTGGGGCTCTTGAGCCCGATGATCCCGATCGCCAGGTCGGTCATGACGATGAGCGATACCAGGAGGGTCCAGCGGCGCTGCACGAGGCGCCCCAACGAGCGCAGGAGCTGTCCCTCGCTGCTGCCCGGCGGCCCGGGTGGCAGGGCGAACTCGTCGATGGGCAGGCCTGCGTAGCGGCGCGCGAGGGCCGCCTGGTAGGGGACGAGGCCCATGGGGGCTTGCAGGGCGAGGGCCTCGGCCATCGCCTCCAGGCGCGGCACGAACGATTCGAGCTCGGCCGGAAGCTCGGTGGCCCCCGGGGCCCCGCCGTGCAGCACCCCCAGGAGCTCGCTGTTGACGGCCGCCTCGGCCATGGCCCCGAATCCCCCGGCCGCCGAAGGGGCCGCCTCCTGGGCGGCGCGCCAGAGGGCGAGGGCGCCCGCCCAGACGAGCGGCTTGGGTCCGAGGGGGAAGCCCGTCATGACGCGGGCCACCAGGAGTTTCAGCAGGCTCAGTTGGCTCTCGAATCGCTCGAGAGCGGGGTTCCCTTCCCGATCGCGCGTGGTCATGGTCCTTCCTCTAGGGCTTGGCCCGGTTGAGCCACGAGGTGTCACCCATCTGCTGCACCAGGACGGCCCAGGCCTTGTCGTACTCCCCTTCGGCCTGCACGAGATCGACCTGGGTCTGGCTCACGGCGAGCCGGGCCTTCATGACGTCGCCGATGGTCGCCGTGCCCCGCCCGAAGAGCCGCTGCACGACGACCACGTCCGACTGGCTCGCCTTGATGGCCTCCTGCTTGAGGGCAAGAAGCTTCTGCTGGGTCGACCAGGCGGCGTAGGCGGCCGTCGTGTTGGCTACCACCTGCAGCTCGGTCGCGCGCACGGCCTCCTTGGCCGACTCGACGCGGGCCTGGGCCCCTTGCATGGCGGCCGGCGTGCTCAGGAGGTCTCCCAGGTTGAACGTCAGGTAGGCCCCGGCCGTCGTCGGGTTGAGGCCGGGCTGAGGGGGGATGGAGCCCGCGTAGCCCAGGTTGGCGTTGAGGTTGCGCAGGGGATAGAAGCGGGCCTGGGTGGCCTCGGCCTCGGCGCGCTTCTCCTCGTTGCGGGCCGCGCGCAGCTGTGGGTTGTTCGCGAGGGCGCGCGTGAGCGCCTGGTCGAGCGTGAGCGTCGGCGGGGCCTCTGGCAGGCCTGCGGCCCGAGCCGGGAGCGCGAGGCTCACGCCGAGGCCCAAGAGGACCCCCACGGGCACTAAGCATGCCCGGAAGGGAATCCGGGCTTCCTTGAATCCCCCACCCCTGGGGGCGGGGGCAGGGGGCGGGGGAGAAGCGAGCCTGGATGGCTCGCCATCTCTGCCTAGTTTCGACGGGACGGACATCACCGGGCTCCTTTTTGCAGCAAGAGGGCTGGAACGGTGCGCAAGAGGATTCCCCAATCGGTCCAAAGGGTGCGGGTGACGGAGTAGTAGCTGTCGAGCACCATGCGCTCGGCCGCACTCAGATCCGAGCGACCGCTGATCTGCCAGAGCCCCGTGATCCCGGCGGGACAGGCGAAGCGCAGTCGTTGCCAGTCCTCCTGCAGGGCGGCCGCCTCGTAGAGGGGCAAGGGGCGGCAACCGACCAGGCGCATGTCGCCCAGGACGACGTTGAGCAGCTGGGGCAGCTCGTCGAGGCTGGTCGCCCGCAGGAAGCGCCCTACTCGGGTGACCCGCGGATCCTGCTCCAGCTTGAAGAAGGGGCTCGCCCCGTAGGCGTTCTCCGCCAGGAGGGCGTCGACCTGCCGCTCGGCCCCCACGGCCATGGTGCGGAACTTGTAGAGCTCGAACACTCGACCCTGCAACCGGCCGAGACGGCGCGCGAGGGGATCCTGGCCGACCCTCAGCTGGGAGAAGAAGACGGGACCCGGATCGTCCAGGACGATCGCGAAGGCGATGAGCAGCCAGAGAGGGGCGAGGGCGATCAGGGCGAAGAGGGCGATCGCCCAATCCAACCCGGCGGCGAGGACCTCGTCCCACGGTTCGGCGACGGTGGGGGCCACGTCGTCGCTCGCGCTGAAGTCGGCGGGGTCGGCGCCCAGCGGGAAGCTGCCGCAGCGCCAGACCAAGCGATCGCGCCAGGTGCTCGCGAGCCCGAGCCTCGTCCCACCCAGGACGACGCTGTCCTCGACCCGGGCCCCCCGACCCACCTGCACCCCGTCGGTCAGGACGGTACGCGGTCCCACCTGGGCTTCGCGCTCGATCCGGCAACCCGGCCCGATCCAGGCAGGGCCGACCAGGCGCGCCTCGGGGTGGATCCGGGCCCCCGGGTCCACGACCACCCCGTCGGGACTGCCGGCGAAGAGGGCCCGGCGGTAGCGGACCGGATCGGACACCCGGTGGCCATGCCGCGGGTCCGCGTGGGACCCGGTGCCCGACACGAGCCCTTGCGCGAGCTCCTCGAGGGGAAAGGGGTCGCGCGCGAGGAGCCCGGGCTCGACGAGCCAGGCCGTGGGGCCCTCGTCGCCCAGGAGCGCCGTCAGGGCCGAACCGGTGGCGCGGTGCTGGGCGATCGCCCCGGCCAGATCCCCCAACAGGGCCGCGTCGGCCATGACGACGAGGGTCGTCTCGTCGCAGAAGCCGCGGTGCTCGCGGACGCTCGCCCAGGGCCCCTCGGCCGTGCGGGCGAAGGTAGTCCGGATGCGCAGGCCGGGTGGGGTGCCCGTGCGGATCGCCTTTTCCAGCTGGTCGGGGGCGTGGTGCATGGCGACCAGCACCTCGCGCACGCCCGCTTCGCAGAGCCGCGCGAGCTGGTGGGCGATGAGCGATCGCCCGAGGAACGGCAGGGCGCCGACCGGGTAGACCTGCGCGATCGGACCCAGGGCCTCAGGGGGCCCGCTCGACACGATGAGGGCTTTCACGACACCTCCACGGCTAGGGGTTCGCGAACTCGATCACCTTGTGCAGGCTCGCCCGCGCGAGGCGATCGCGCTCTGGCTGGCCCAGGTTCATGACGAGCACCCGAGCTCCGCGGGCGCGGGCCCACTCCGAGACCTCGGCGAGCGCCGCGAGGCCCGTCGGATCGAGCCGGGTCACGCCGGCAAGGTCGAGGGTGATGCAAGTCGTGCGCTCGAGGGCTTGGCGCACGGCCTGCTTGAAGCGGACGGCCGACTTCTGGGTGAGGCGGCCGTGCACCCGCAGGAGCTCGCCTGCGCCTGATAGAGAGGGCTCGAAGGCGAGGGCCTCCCTGGCTTGCAGGCGCCGGATCCAGGGGCCGAGGCCGGCCAGGTTCCAGGGGGAGCGGCTGGTCGGTTTGATGAGTGGGCTGGTGGTGCTCTCCATCGCTCCTCCTCCGCAACAGGGATGGCGTCCGGCGCGGGAGCGATCGGGGCACGACCAGGCACGGGAAGGGCAGGGAGGCGACGGCACCCATGACCCTACTAGGCGATTGGGGGTTCGGGCAGGGTGAAAGCGACGAAAAGCGTGAGCCGTTTCGGCGAGCGCGTTTCCGGCCGTTCGGCGGTCAGGACGGTGTAGAATGGGCCCATGGCAGATGTCCCCGATTACTACGAGATCCTGCAGGTCCACCCCAAGGCCAGCCCCTTGATGATCAAGAAGGCCTACCGGACCCTGCTCATGGCCGGAGGCCATCCCGATCTCGGCGGCAGCCAGACCGAGACCCGCTTGCTGACCGAGGCCTACGAGGTCCTCGCCGATCCGGATCGGCGCATGGCCTACGATCGCGGCCGGCTAACAGGCAAGCCCTCTCCGACCACCATCATCGTCTCGATCTGCCCGCACTGCGGCGTCTACAACCGAGTGCGATCCGAGACCAAGCTCTTGGTTGCGCGCTGCGGCAAATGCGGTCAGCCGATCGGCCGCCTCAAGCCCCCCGCGCCCGCCCGCGCGACCCCGTGGTGGCGCCGGAAGTGGCCCTGGATTGCCGTGCCGGCCGTGGCCGTCATGCTGGGGGCCGCGGGGTACCTCGGGGTCAGCCTGTGGAACGAGAATCGGGACCCCATGCAAGAGGCCGCCGACCTTGAGGACCGCGGTCAGCTCGCCCAGGCAGCCGATCGCCTCACGTCGGTGGTGGCGAGCGATCCCCGTAACCCAGCCGCCCACCAGCGGCTGGGACGGGTCCTCGAGGCCGAACGCCGGATCGACGCGGCCATCTCCGAGTACCAGAAGGCCGTCATGCTCGATCCCCAGTCGGCCAAGGCCAACTACCTCCTGGGCCAGGCCCTCATGCGCGCCGACCGTTCGGGCGAGGCCGAGCCCTACCTGCGCAAGGCCGTCGAGCTCGATGGCGCGGACGTGGGGGCCATGCTGACGCTCGCGGGCCAGCTTTCGCGATCCGGCCGGGTGGACGAGGCGATCGCCCTCTACCGCCGAGCGCTGCCGCTCGACGGCAAGGACGCCGGGCTCTATGCTCGCCTGGCGAGCGCCTACCGCCAGAAGGGCGACGCCAGCCAGGCGATCAACCTGTACCGCCAGGCCCTCGCGTTCGATTCCCGGCAGCGCGACGCCCTCGTGGGGCTCGGGACCCTCTACAGCGAGCGCAAGGCCTACGCCGAGGCCTTGGGCGAATTCCAGCAGGCCGCTCTGATCCAGAATGACGACCCCGAGCTGCACCTGCGCATGGGCGAGCTCTACCGCGAAACGAGCGACTTGGCCAACGCCGAGCGCGAGCTGAGGCTCAGCCAGTCGCAGGCCCGGGGCAACCCCGCCCTGCTCGACCGGATCCAGCAGACCCTGCAAGGCCTCCAGGCACCCCGCTCGACCCCGTGAGGGCGGCGTGAGGGTTTGCCCTCAGGCGTGAAGCTTGCGCAAGCCTCCGACTCCGCCAGGGGGCGCGCTCGTACCCGACCGCCGTCGGGTACGGGTAGGGGGCTTACTCGGAAAACCGACAGGAGGAGCCGATTTGCGGTCCATGGGGCCCGGTGGTACGGCCTCGGCCGGCCTGCGACGGCCCCATCGGCATAAGGCTCGACTAATGCTCACGATTGGGATCTATCCCGATTAAGTCACGGCGAATCCTGGCATTTTACTGAGTGTCGGGTCGATGCCCGATGCTAGGAGCCGCCCGTGCCCGAGAACGGACCACCTCTGGGCCATCCCATCCCTGTCGCTTCCCTCTCGGCCGCGGACCACGTCCGAGCAGGGGAAGCGCACTTCCAGGCCGGCGACCTCGAGTCGGCCCGCGAGGCCTTCCTCGCGGCCGTCGAGAGCGATCCCGCCTGCGCAGCGGCCTACAACAACCTGGGCGTGATCTATTGTCAGCTCGGCAACCTCGTCGTCGCCACCGGCTACCTGCACCTGGCCCTGGACCTCGAACCCCGCAACCGGGAGACGGTGATCAACCTCGGCAACATCCTGGAGATGCAGGGCATGAGGACGGAGGCCCGCAAGGTCTACTTCGACCACATGCTCCTGGATCCCGACGACGTCGAGGTCTTCGAGCGACTCGCGGCCGTCACGAGCCAGATCCAGGCCGATGCGAAGGACGACGGGACTCTGCCCGTCCACTTCTTCACGATCGTGCTGAACGGCGAGCCTTTCATCCGGTACCACCTCGACGTCCTTAGGAGCCTGCCGTTCCGCTGGCACTGGCACATCATCGAGGGGCTCGCCGAGCCCTACCACGACACGGCGTGGCCGCTCGCCAACGGCCAGATCATCACCCCCGATATGCACCAATTCGGGCTCAGCAACGATGGGACGAGCGACTACCTCGACGATCTGGTCGAGGCCTATCCCGACCAGATCACCCTCTACCGCAAGCCGACGGGCCAGACCTGGCGGGGCAAGATCGAGATGGTGAACGCCCCCCTCCAGGCCCTCAACGAGGTTTGCCTGCTTTGGCAGATCGACGTGGACGAGCTGTGGACCCGCGACCAGCTCATCCGGATGCGCGAGATGTTCCTGGCCGAACCGGAGCGCACGGCTGCCTTCTACTGGTGTCACTTCTTCGTCGGGGAGGACCTGGCCATCAGCACGCGCCACTGCTACGCCCAGCGACCCGAAAAGGAGTGGCTGCGCACCTGGCGGTACCGGCCCGGCATGATCTGGTTCTCCCACGCGCCACCCTGGCTCTCCCTGCCCGGCCCTAAGGGCTGGTCGATCGTCTCGGAGGCCCATGCCTTCTCGCACGCCGAGACCGAGGCGGCCGGGCTGGTCTTCCAGCACTACGCCTACGCGACCGAGGAGCAGGTGGCCTTCAAGGAGCGCTACTACGGCTATCACGGCGCCGTCGCCGAGTGGGAGCGCTTGAACCAGGCGAGGCATGCCCCCTTGCGCCTGGGCGACTATCTGCACTGGGTCCAGGACGAGACCCGGGTCGATCGGCTCGATCGGCTCGGCATCGTGCCGCTCGCGCGGCGCGATCCGGCCACGGGGGAGTGGCGCTTCGCTCACTAACTCGGGCCGCGTCCGGCGCGGCCCGTGTGATAGACTGGACTCTCCGCCCCGCGACCGATCCGAACCGAGCCGATGAGCAACCTTTCCGACCTGACCCCCTTCGTACGGGCGGCCGAGACGCCGATCCGCGACCTGGTCGCGGGACGCACCCGCACCCTGGGCGGCGTGACGACCGCCGCGGCCGTCCTCGTGGCGGCGAGCCTGGAGCAGGAGAGCTGGCTCGCCGTCGCCCCTTCCGCCGAGGCGGCCCGCCGGTGGCAGGCCGATCTCGCGGCCTACGGAGTCGAGGCCCTCTACTTTCCTGCCGTCGAGGTGACCCCCTACGAAGGGGTCTCCCCGGAAGAGGCCCTCCTGCACGAGCGCCTCACCGTACTCGCCACCCTGGGGACCCCGGGGCCGCACCGGGTCGTCACGACCACCCGGGCGATCGCCATGCGCCTCCCCTCCCCCCAGGCCTGGAGAAACGCCAGCCTCGAGCTGGTCCCCGGCACGGCCCTCTCGCCCCTGGCCCTGACCGAACGGCTGATCCAGCTTGGTTACCGGCCGAGCCCGGCCGTGTCCGAAACCGGCGAGTTCTCGCGCCGCGGCGGCATCCTCGATGTCTTTCCGCCCCAGGAGGAGGGCCCCTTCCGGCTCGAATGGTTCGGCGACGAGATCGACCGAATCCAGCGGATCGACGCGGCCAGCCAGCGCTCGATCGAGGCGGTCGACTCCCTGCGGCTGTGGCCGACCCGCGAGCTCCTCTTGCCCACGGAGGGCTGGAAGACGGCCGAGCAGCTCGTGTTCGGCTACGCCGAGCGGCGGGTCAAAGAGCTCATGGGCAGCAAGCGCCAGGCCGAGGCGGCCCGACTTACCAAGAAGGCCGAGGCCGCCCTCGAGCAGCTCCGGACCTTCCAGTACTTCGAGGGCTGCGAGTACTACGCCCCGTTCTTCGGCGAGATGGGGACCCTGTTCGACTACATGCCGGGCGGATCGCCCGTGATCTGGCTCGACCGGACGGCGATCGCCAGCGCCTACCAGGGCTGGACGAAAGGCCTGCAGAAGCACTACGACGAGGGGTACCAGTCCGGCACCCTCGTCCCCCTCCCGCGCCCGCTCCACTTGGGCTGGGATGAGCTCGAGACCGCCCTGCGCCCCTTCGCCCAGCTCGACCTGGCGCCTGGGGATGCCGGCCACGAGAACCTGGGCACCCAAGCCGCACCGGGCTTCGGTAACCAGTTCGATCGTCTGGCCGAGGCCCTCAACGAATCGGCGAACGCCGGCACCAAGGTCGTGATCGCCTCGACCCAGCCGCAGCGCGTCTACGCCATCCTCGACGAGCGAGGAGTGGTCGCCCACTACGGCGGGCACCTGCCCCCGCCCACCTTGCCGTACGGCGGGATCTGGATCGTGCGCGAGAGCCTCAACTCGGGCTTCGAGTGGCCGGGCCTCGGCGTCACGATCCTCTCGGACGCCGAGCTGTTCGGCTGGCAGAAGCGGCCCGGCGCCCGGGCCCCCAAGCGCCCGGCCCACGCGGGTCAGCAGATTGCCGACCTGTCGGAACTGCACGTGGGCGACTACGTCGTGCACGTCAAGCACGGCATCGGCCAGTACCTGGGCCTCAAGCGCCTCAGCATCAACAACCAGGAGCGCGAGTACCTCCTCGTCCAGTACCAGGGCGAAGACCGGCTCTACGTCCCGGTCGACCAGCTGGGTATCCTGCACCGCTACCGTGGCTCGCACGAGGCGAAGCCTCGGGTCAGCAAGATGGGCGGCGCGGACTGGGAGAGCGTCAAGAAGCGGGTCAAGAAGGCCGTCGCCATCCTGGCCGAAGACCTGCTCAAGCTCTACGCCCAGCGGGCGGCCCAGCCCGGCTACGCCTATCCGCCCGACTCGGTCTGGCAGGACGAGATGGAGGCCGGGTTCCCCTACACCGAGACCCCCGACCAGCTGCGGGCCATCCACGAGACCAAGGCCGACATGGAGCTCTCCCGGCCCATGGACCGCCTCATCTGCGGCGACGTGGGCTTCGGCAAGACCGAGGTCGCGATCCGGGCGGCCTTCAAGGCCGTCATGAGCGGCAAACAGGCGGCCGTGCTCGCCCCCACCACCCTGCTCGCCCACCAGCACTACCAGAACCTCCGAGAGCGCTTCGCCCCCTATCCGGTCAAGGTCGCCCTGTTGAGCCGCTTCAAGTCGGCCAAGGAGCAGAAGGAGACGACCCGGGGCCTCGCGACCGGCCAGGTCGACCTGGTGGTCGGCACCCACCGGATGCTGAGCAAGGACGTGGCCTTCAAGGACCTCGGTCTGTTGATCGTCGACGAAGAGCACCGCTTCGGCGTCGCCCACAAGGAGCGGCTCAAGCACCTCAAGACCTCGGTCGACGTGCTCGCCATGAGCGCAACCCCCATCCCGCGCACCCTCTACCTGGCCCTCTCGGGGGCCCGGGACATGAGCCTCATCACGACACCTCCCATGAACCGCCAGCCGGTCAAGACGGTCGTGAGCCCCTACGACGCCGAGCTGGTGCGGACAGCCATCCTGCACGAGCTGGAGCGGGGGGGCCAGGTCTTCTTCCTGCACAACCGGATCGACTCGATCCACCGGGTGGCGGCCGAACTGGCCGAGCTGGTGCCGCAGGCCCGGATCGTGGTCGGCCACGGCCAGATGAACGAGAACGCCCTCGAAGACGTCATGCTCAGCTTCCTCAACCACGAGTACGACGTCCTGGTCTCGACGACCATCATCGAGTCGGGCCTCGACATCCCCAACGCCAACACGATGATCGTGGACGACGCCGACCGCCTGGGCCTCGCGCAGCTCTACCAGATCCGGGGCCGGGTCGGTCGGTCGGACGTGAAGGCCTACTGCTACTGCTTCTACCGACCTGGCAAGCAGCTCACCGACGAGGGCCGCGAGCGTCTGGATGCCCTGCAGCAGTTCACGGCTCTGGGCTCGGGGTACCAGATCGCCCTGCGCGACATGGAGATCCGGGGGGTGGGGAACATCCTGGGGGCCGAACAGCATGGCCAGCTGCTCACGGTCGGCTACGACCTGTACATGCAGCTGCTCGAAGAGGCCGTGGCCGAGCTGCAGGGCCAGGAGGTCGTGGAACCCCAGCAGCAGGCCGTGATCGACCTCAACATGGCGGCTTTCCTGCCGGACGACTGGTTCGCGGAGCCCGCCCTCAAGATGGAGGAGTACAAGCGACTGGCCGCCGTCTCGAGCCAGCGCGAGCTCGAGCTCTTGGGCGAGTCGTGGCGCGATCGCTTCGGCGCCCTGCCCCTCACGGCCAAGAACCTCCTGCGGATCGTCTCCCTGCGCCTCAAGGCGACCGAAATGGGCGTCACCCAGGTGCGCGCGGATGCCAAGGTCATCCGGGTGGCGATCGCCCTGCCCCGCAAGCGCTGGGCCGACATCGCGCTCGGCAAGCCGGCCCTCTCCAAATGGCTGTGGGCCGAAGGGGAGCTCACGAGCGGCCGCGAGGGCATGGTCGCCGACGACCAGATCGGCGCCGTCGAGAAGCTCTTGGCGGCGATCGCCGAGACGGCTGAAAAGGTGCCGCTCGAAGCCTGAACCCGGCTCACCACCACTTGAACAGGCCCCCGATCGCCTGAACGACGCTCCCCACGGCCTGGCTGGCCACCTGGGCGGCCGCCGAGACGGCCGAGGAAACCGCCGAGGTGGCGGAGGCGATCGCTTGGGCCACGCCGCCCCCCGCATTGGCCACCCACTCCAGCCCGCTGCGGCAGGCGTCCGAGACCTTCTGCCCGGCCTGCAGGATGGCCCCGGCCACTCCCGTCCGCCCCGCCAGGGCGAACGGGGCCGCCGCCATCAAGGAGATCGCCTTGACGAGCCCGGCCGCACCCGCCCCGGCGCTCGCGATCCCCATCCCCTGGGCCGTCGCATTGCGGATGTCCATGGCGAGCCCCGCGACCATCATGGCCCAGGTGAGGGCCTCGAGGGTCTCGGGGGCGGGAGGGAGGGCGATCGCCTCGGCGTTCTTCAGGCTCCCGTCCGGCAGCCGAACCGCCCCCTGTCGCGGCACCACCTGGATCATGAAGTTGTCGAGCCCGGTCTGGAGCCCCACGAGGTGCGGCTTGGCCCAGCGTCGCTTGAACTCGTCGACGTCCAGGGTGTAGTGGAGGCCCCAGGGATCGCTCACGATCACCTGGGACACCTTCCCGGTGGCGGGATCTCGGTTGTAGCCGTTCACCACGACGTAGTGGGTGCCGATGTCGTCGGGGTCAAGGAGCTTGGGCTCGTTGCTATTGGTCAGGGGGTTCATGATCACCTCGACCGGGAGCCCCTGATCGATCGAGGCTGTCAGGTTGTCGAGGGTCGCGTGGTTGCGCATGGTGGCCTGGTAGCCGTGGTCCTGCGCGAAGGCCACGATATCGGCCGGGTTGGTGAAGGACATGTGGTTGCTGCGCCGGATCTCGGCGTCGATCTCGGCCTGGCCGATCGTCCCTGGCCGGAAGTAGTTGAAGAGCATGGCGAGCGACGTCGTGCCGCAGCTCTGCTGGGGGACGACCTTGCCGGTTTCGGGGTCACGGGCCGCATCTTGGTTGAAGGGCTCCACCAGGAGATCGACCCCTCGCTCATGGGCCAGGCTGTAGGCCTTGCCCCACTTGAACGGCCCCACCTCGAAGGGCTTATAGGGACTCCGGAGCGAACCGTCCCCGAAGCCCACCGCAGGCAGGTCGAGGCCGTTCACGCGCAGGGGGTGGGCGACGAGGTCGTGTCCGGCCAGGGTCGACGGGAGGCTCGGCGGGTCTGCTGGATGCGGCGGGCGGTGCGCCACGGGCAACCCAGCGGGGGCTGGGAGCGGCAACGGGCCGGACCGTCTTTGGGGACCGACTGCGAGGTCACGGGTTCCAATCGCTCGGATCATGACGACCTCCTCTCGCTTCCGGGGAGCGATCGAAGTATAAATGATTATTCGTTATGGTGTCAACTCGAGATTCGAGGCCGCGACGTCGAGAGGCTCAGGGCAAGTCAGCGAGCAAGGGAATCGCCTCTTCGGCCTCTCGAAAGAAGGTGGGGTCTCGTTCCAGGCCGATGCTCGCAAGCCCGCATGCCGTGGCCGCTGCGATCGTCGACCCGGATCCCATGAAGGGGTCGAGGATCACCCCTTCTCCGAGCGGCAGGGCCGCGCGGACCAGGGAGCGCATGAGGGCCTGGGGCTTCAGAGACGGATGGGACGATAGGCGCCGCTCGCGCCCTCGGGCGGGAGGCGCCGCGAGTACGTCCCTGAAGGGTTCCTGGTCCGAGACCCGGCGCAGTCCGCCGGTCTTCCACCGGCGCAGGTTGTCCTGAACCCGGCCTTCGCATGGCTTCCGAAACAGGCCCCAGGGCTCCCAGCCGGAGCGCGGCATGACCGTCACGTCGGCGAACTCGGTGTGGGCGTTCTTGGGGCGATCGCCGCCCCTGAGGGTCGTGACGAGCCGGACGATCTCGCCCCGCTTCTCGAAGCCGGCCGAGAGGAACGGCTCGTAGACGAGGTGGGAGAGCAGCGGATTGGTCGCGATGAACACGTGGGCCCCCGGCACCAGCACGGGTTGCAGCCGCTGCGCGAGCTCCGCGAAGAAGGTGCGCATGACCTGCTGATCGGCCGGGGAGAGGATCGTGAAGCGCGGCAGCGGCTGCCGGCTGGCCCCGTCGAACCCCGGCGGAATCCGCCAGACACCGCCCGCTCCCCGCTCGCGCTTGTCGAGCTGCTCGGGCGTGTACTCGCGAGCCCCGTATGGGGGATCGGTCACGACGGCATGGATCGAGCAAGGCGGCGCTGTGCGAAGCCACTCGAGGGCGTCGATGCAGTAGAGTTCGTAACCAGCAGGTGGGACCATGCCCCGGGGCGCTCGCAGTCTGGGTTCGGGGAGACGGACCCAGGGTAACACCCTTGGCCGGTAGTACGCGACCCGACCCTGACACGGGGCGTCGCATCCGGTAGAATGGCGCTTTGATGCCGCGCTGCCCCGGGGCAGCTTCCCCCAAGAGGAGCCACCTTTGAACACCTCCACGAAGGCCGTGATCGGCCTCGCCAGCGCCCTGGTCGTCGGGGCCGCGGCCGCCGGGTGCGGCTACCTGACGATGAGCCACGGGGCGAGCGTCGCGACCGTCAACGGCCACGCGATCCCCGTCTCCGAGTTCAATCAAGCCGTCGAGCAGGTCAAGAAGCAGTACGGTGGCCAGTTCGGGGTGGACTTCAACTCCCCCCAGGGCAAGCAGATGCTGCAGGGCATCCAGCGTAACATCGTGAGCCAGCTGATCGACCGCGAGCTGCTGCTGTCCGAAGCTGAAAAGCAGGGCATCAAGGCCAGCGACGCCGACGTGGACGCCAAGCTCGCCGAGATCAAGAAACAGTTCCCCAACGACGCCGCCTTCCAGAAGGGCCTGTCCGACAACGGCATGACGATCGACGAGCTCAAGCGGCGGATTTCCAAGGGTCTCGTCATCGAAAAGCTCCAGAAGGCGACCACCCGGAACGTGGCCGTCACGGACGCTCAGGTCGCCGACTTCTACAAGCTGCACCCCGAGCAGTTCACCCACCCGGCCGAGATCAGCGCCCGCCACATCCTGGTTCAGTTCGACCAGAAGGCCAAGAACCCCGCCAAGGAAGACGCGCGGGCCCTCGCCAAGATCAAGGGCATCCAGAGCCAGCTGCTGCACGGAGGGGACTTCGCCAAGCTCGCGGCCGCCAACTCCGACGACCCCGGCAGCAAGGATCGGGGCGGTGAGCTCGGCTTCTTCACCAAGGGGCGCATGGTGCCCGAGTTCGAGAAGGCCACCTTCGGGCTCAAGAAGGGGCAGATCTCGTCCCCGGTCAAGACCAAGTTCGGCTACCACCTGATCCAGCGCGAGGACGAGCACCCGGCCCACGTCGACAGCCTGGCATCCGCCTCGGTGCAGATTCGCCAGCAGCTCGGCCAGCAGCAAGAGCGCCAAGCCTTCCAGACCTACATCGCCGGGCTCAAGAAGCAGGCCAAGATCGAAATCAAGCCCGAGTATCAGCCCAAGGACGAGGCTCCGGAGAAGAAGTAGGCCATGGGAACCATCACGATCGTCGGGCTGGGACCCGGGGATCCCGGGCAACTGACCCTCGCCGCCAAGGAGGCGCTGGAAGCGGCCCCACGCCTCTTGCTGCGTACCGAGCGGCACCCCACCGTGGCGGCCATGCGCCGCTGGGGCCTCACCTGGGACTCCTTCGACCGCCTCTATCAGCAGGGGGCCTCGTTCGAGGAGGTGTACGGGCGGATCGTGGACGAGGTGGTGGCGATCGCCCGTACCACCGACGTGGTCTACGCCGTCCCGGGCCATCCCCTGGTCGCGGAAGACACCGTCCAGCACCTCCTGGCCCAGACCGAGGTGCCGGTCAAGGTCGTGGCGGGCCTGAGCGCCCTGGATGCCATCTACGCCCGGCTCGGGCTCGACCCCAACGCCGGGCTGCAGGTGGTCGATGGCCTTGCCCTGTCGGATCGGGGCTTGAGGGCCGACTGGCCGACCATCGTCCTGCAGCTCTATTCCCCGCAGGTCGCGAGCGAGGTCAAGCTGCACCTCTCCCGGGTCTGGCCGGACGACCACTTGGTCCAGGTGGTCAGGGCGGCCGGTGTGGAGGGTCACGAGCGGGTCGAGACGGTACCCCTCTACGAGATCGATCGGCTCGACTGGGTCGACTACTTGACCAGCCTGTACGTGCCGCCCGCCTCGGCTCGGGGCCTCGTGCGGGCCGTCCGGATCGTCGCCAAGCTCAGGGCGCCAGATGGCTGCCCGTGGGATCGCGAGCAGACCCCCGAGAGCCTCCGGAAGTTCATCTTGGAAGAGGCCTACGAGACCGTGGGGGCGATCGACTCGGGCGACGTGGTCGAGATCGAGGAAGAGCTGGGAGATCTGCTCCTGCAGGTCCTCTTGCAGAGCGAGATCTTCGCGGAGCGCGGCGAATTCGACGTCGACGACGTGGCCGACACCCTCTCCGACAAGCTGGTGCGGCGCCACCCGCACGTGTTCGGCACGGCGAGCGTGTCGGGGGCCGCCGAGGTCGTGAGCCGCTGGGAAGACATCAAGGCCCAGGAAAAGGCCGAGAAGCCGAGGGCCGAGTTCGAGTCGGCGCTGTCCGGCGTCTCCAGGGCCCTGCCGGCTCTCACGGTTTCAGAAAAGCTTCAGGGCAAGGCCTCGCGGGTGAGGTTCGACTGGAAGGACCCGTACCGGGTGCTGGAGAAGATCCAGGAAGAGGTCGATGAGCTGCGCGAGGCCTTGCAGGAGCAGCAGGGAGAAGCCGCACTGCGCCACGAGTTGGGTGATCTGCTGACCGCCACGGTCAACCTGGCGCGGCAGATCAAGATCGACCCCGAAGAAGCCCTGCGAGAAGCGAATGAGCGCTTCGTCAGGCGCTTCCAGAAGATGGAAGAGCTAGCCCAGGGGCGGTTTCCCGAGTTGCCGCTGACCGAGATGGAAGCCCTCTGGCAGCAGGCCAAGACCCTGGTGGGATGACCCTCGAGACGAGCCTGGTCTGGGACGGGGAGGGACCGGATCCGGTCACGGCCTCGCTTTCGAACCTGCCGGCCGCGCCCGGGATCTACCTCTTCTGGGGTGGCGAGGGGGACCTGCTCTACATCGGGAAGTCAGTCAACCTGCGGGACCGGGTCCGCAGCTACTTCTACCGGGGAGGCGGCCACACTCGGCGCACGGAGCGGCTCAAGCACGAGGTGCGTCGCCTCGAGATCCAACAAACGGGCTCGGAGCTGGAAGCTTTGCTGATCGAGTCCCGGACCATCAAGGCCTACCAGCCTCGCTACAACGTCCGGGGTCGGCGATACGAGCACTTCCCCTTCGTCAAGGTGACCCACGAGCCCTATCCGAGGGTGCTGGTGACGCGGGTCCTGGAAGAGGACGGCGGCCAGTACTTCGGGCCCTTCTTGAGCCGAAACCTGCTGGAAGAGGCTCTGGAAGCCTTGTTGCCGCTCTACGGCATCCGAAGCTGCAACGTCTTGCCGGCGCAAAGCTGCCTTCAACTGGCCATGGGGCGCTGCATCGGGCCTTGCCTCGGGAACGTCGAGCTGACCTACGCGGATGCCGTGCAGGAGTTGATGCGGGTCCTGCGGGGCGAGGCCGATGAGGTGGTAGCGGCCTTGAAGCGGCAGATGGCAGCCGCCAGTGAGTCGCACGAGTACGAGCGGGCTGCGCGCCTGAGGGATCGGGCCTATGCCGTGCATCGCATGGCGGCGCATCAGGTGCGGATGAAGGGGGCGCTCGACGGGCTGGACGTCCTGGTGGTGCTCCCCGGCTATCCGGTTGGAACGGTCACGATCCTGGCCATCCGGCGGGCCCGCTGGGCCGGTGCCCTGTCGTTTTCGGCCGACGAGCTGTCGCTTGCCTCTCGGAGGCTGCGCCGGCAGCTCCGGGACTGGTTCATCGCCACGCCGGCTCCGGCCGCCCGGATCAGCCCGCAGGAGCTCGACGAGGTGCAGATCGTGGGGACGTGGCTGTATCGGAACCGAGAGCGGCCCGGGGTGTTTTCGGTCGATCCGGCCGATCCGGAAGGGGTGGCGCGGGCGGCGATCGCTCACGCCCGATCGATCGTGTAGGCGTTGCCCAGGCGCTACACCCGTCCGTTAATCTCGTTGGAAGATCGGGAACACGAAACTCGGGACATCGAAAGCTTTGTTTCCGCCGGAGAGGGGGGAGTGATCGGATGAGTGGACCGCAGGACATCCGCCAGGCCATTCCAGGGCAGCTCGCCACCATTCCCAGAAAGGCGGCGGCTTCCTCTGCTTCGGATCCCGAAACGGCTGTCAAGCTGCCCTCAGATTCGATCCAGCTTGTGCCGAGCGCCCCGATGGCAAGGGTGCACACCATCCATAGGGCCAGTGACCCTCGATTCCAGGCCGGTTTTCAGCTCATCCAAAGGACCTTTTCCGCCGATCTCGTGGATCCAGCGAGTGTCTTCAAGGAGCAGCTTGCTGACCAAGAACACGGGAAATTGGGGAAGAATACCTATCGGTTTCTGACCCTTGATGAGACGGCCGACCACGCCAAGCAGCCTCCGTCTGCTCCCTCGATCGCGGGCGTCGCGACCTTTAACTACCTCGCCAAATCCAATGTGGTCTTCGAGAACTACTTTGTGGCCAAGGAGGGTCTCGAACCGCATAGAGCCTTGCTCAAAGCCATGACAGACGTTGGCGCGAGCGATGCGCTCAAGACTGGAAAGCAGCTGAGCGCGATCGCCGTCGAGGCGGACGCCAAGGAAGTTCCGATGAAGCGAGCGCAAGGCTATTTGCAGCTGGAAGGTCTCGACTATCAGCAACCCCCCTTGCACCCAGGGGATCATCCGGTCAAGCTGCCGCTCATGATCAAGGTCGTGAACCCCGACGATCCCGGTTTCGTCAAGCGAAACGGGAAGGTGGTGGGGGTGACGTCAGACAAGGCGCGTGCCATCATCCAAGACATCTACGCTTCCATTTACGAGCGGCAGGCCTCGAGCGCGGGCATGAAGCCGGGGCAGTACCTGTCGACCATTCTCCACTCGATGGATGGGAAGGACATGGTTCCCTTGCAGTAAGGCTGTAGAGGTGATTTGCAAGGGGCGATTAGGGCGCCGATCCCTGGCTTGCCAGGGATCGGCGCCCTAATCGCCTCAAGCCAGCTTGAAGTGCGGGTTCTCGATCACCCCGAGGACGTTGCCGAAGGGGTCTTGCACCTTCGCCACCTTGATGCCCTCTCCGACGTCCTGGGGCGCCGACCACTCGGTCGCCCCCAGCTTCAGTAACCGATCGAACGCCGCCGCGGCGTCCTCGACGCCCCAGTAGGCCACGGCGTTGGAGCCCTTCTCGACCCCATCCCCGTCCGGGTCGAGGCCGAGTTCGAAGCCGCCCACGTTGAAGCCTACGTAGAAGGGCTGATCGAAGTACGGCGAGACGCCCAGCACCTCGCCATACCACGCCTTGGCCCGGTCCAGGTCGTCGACGTGGTAGATGGTGGTTCGCAGGCCCTGGAGCATGCTAATCCTTGGGCTTGTTGCCGCCCGCGGTCGACTCCGAGGGCTCGACTTCGACCTTGGTGACCTTGGGCTCGCCATCCGCGGGCTTGCTGCCCGGAGCCTGGCTCATGTAGCCGTTGAGCAGCGAGAAGAACTGGCTCGCACCTTCCTCGATGCGCTTGGCCACTTCTCCGACCTGGCGATCGAAGGCCTCCTCGGCCTCTTCCATCCGGCGCACCACGTCGGGGTCCTTGACCATCTTGTGCAGCTGCTCGCGGGCCACTTGCACGCTCAGTTCCGCGGTCTCCCGCGCCTGCTTGGCGAGGCGATCGGCGCTTTCCTTGAGGTCGTTGATGTCGGGCATGGTCTCTCCTTCAAAGGCGCCGCCCCTAGGCGACGACGGGTTGGTTCATGAGCTCGGCCCAGAAGCTCGCCCCGGCCACGGGAGCCGAGAGGCCCCAGCCATGGGCGATCGTCTGGGCGATGTCGCCGAAACCCTGGCGGATTCCCAGGTCGCGGCCCGCCACCCCCGGCGCGAAGGCCAAGAGGGGCACGTACTCGCGGGTATGGTCGGTGGACACGTCGGTGGTTTCGTTGCCGTGGTCGGCCGTCAGGATCAAGAGATCGCCGGGCTTGAGGACATCGAGGAGCCGGCCGAGGCCTTGATCGAACTCGGCGAGGCAGCGGGCCATCCCCTGGGGATCGTTGCGGTGGCCGTACTTGGCATCGGTGTCGACCAGGTTGTTGAAGACCAGGCTGCCATCCGGCGCCTCCTGGGCCATGCGGATGGTCGTCTCGATGCCTTCGGCGTTGCTCGCCGTCGGCAGCGAGCGGGTCACGCCGTGGGCGGCGAAGATGTCCGAAATCTTGCCGATGCCGATCACCTCGCGGCCGGCGTCCACGGCGTAGTCGAGCAGGGTCTTGCTCGGCGGCGGCACCGAGTAGTCGTGCCGCCCGCCCTGGTTGCGCTCGAAGGACCCTGGCTGGCCGTAGAAGGGCCGGGCGATGATGCGGCCGACGTGGTGGGGGTCCAGGATCTTGCGGGCCTTCTTGCAGGCGTCGTAGAGCTCGTCGAGGGGCACGACGTCCTGGTGGGCCGCGATCTGGAAGACGCTGTCGCCGCTCGTGTAGACGATCCACTTGCCGGTCCGCATGTGCTCCTCGCCGAGCTCCTTGAGGATCTCGGTGCCGGAGGCGGGCTTGTTGCCCAGGTAGCCGCGGCTGGTCTGGCGGCAGAATTCGTCCATGATGGCGTCGGAGAACTTCGGGAAGACCGGGAAGGCGTGGTCCAGGATGAGCCCGGCCATCTCCCAATGCCCGGTGGTTGTGTCCTTGCCGGGCGACTTTTCGGCCATCTTGCCGTGGCTGGCCAGCGGGCTCTGGGTGGGGGCGACCCCCTCGATCGGAATGATGTTGCCGAGCCCCAGGCGCTGCAGGTTGGGCAGATCGAGCCCACCGACGGCCTTGGCGCAGTTGACGAAGGTGTTGGCGCCGGTGTCGCCGAAGAGATGGGCATCCGGCGCCTCGCCGACGCCCATGCCGTCCAGCACGACGATGAAGGCACGATTGAGTGGTTGAGGCATCCGGGTCGCTCCTCACGGGGGCGATCGCCGTCGACCGCCGCTCGCCTCATTATAGCTCCTGCCGAGTGAGGCGCGTCACCAGTCCCGACAGCTCCCAAGCGCGCAGGGCCCCCAGGATCCCTGGGAGCCCTCGCCGAGGGGTTTCGATCGCGGGAAAACCTAGAAACAGAGGTCGCCCACGACCCCCTTGGGCACGTTGGCGGCAGTCGCTTGCGACGTCGGGGCCTTGGCCACGGCGGCGGCATAGCGGTCGGCTCCCCGGTCCATGGTCGAATTCTGCAGGTGCTCGGCCTGGATCTGGGCACGCAGCGCGGCGACGCGCTGACCGAGCGCCGGGTGGTCGTAGTAGCGCGTATCGCCATCCGGTCGGCTGTTCCAGGCATCGAACACGTCGGCCATGGCCGACGGATCGTAGCCGGCGGCGTTCAGCATGCGCGCGCCGCCGGTGTCCGCCTCGGCCTCGTGGGACCGGGTGAGGGTCCGAGACGCAAAGTAGTTGTTCATGTCGAACTTCATGTCCGCCATGGTGGCGGCTCCGACCTTGCCCTGGAGGTACCCCATGATGGAGTCCCAGTCGTTCTGTTGAGCGGGAGGCAAGGTGCTGATGTAGGAGATGGCTAGATTCACCTCAGCGGCGGGGGCGTTGTTCTGCTTCTCGACCCAGTCCCCGGCATGCTTGCTCGCCAGTTTCGTCACGACCCCCTGGACCATGTGCCGCTTGAGCCCGTGGGTCATCTCGTGGGCCATGACCCCGGCCAATTCCGCTTCGTCCTTCAGCGTGGGCAGGATCCCCGTGAAGACGACCATGGAGTGCCCGCCCGCATTGAAGGCGTTGACCATCGGGCAGTTCACCAGGTGGACCTTGAAGGGAGCGACATGGGCCGCCTTGGTCAGGCGGTCCGAGATGCCCTGCACGTAGTCGACCAGGGCCGGGTCCGTGACCGGGGGGTACTCGTTTTCGAAGGACCGGATGTTGGACGCCGCAATGTCCCCGTCGATGTCGGCGTCGACCTGGGGAAGGGTGGCCGCGATGTCGGCGTTGTAGAGGTTCTGGAGGGCGCGTTGCTGCACCACGTCACTCGGGGCGGTCGCCATCGCGGGCAAGCCACTCATCACCTGGCCCATGCCGAAGAGCGTCTCATCCATCTGGATGGCCGCTGCCGCCTCGAAGACGGAGAGTTGCTTACCCTGCATCCGCTGAGTGGCATGGGCGGTCGACAGGGTCGTCGGGGCGAGGCCACATCCGGCCAACAGCGAGATCCCCAGGCAGGCCAGCAAGGCACGACGCGTCACACTTTCCTCCCTTTAAGCTTGTCTTAGTTCTTCCTTAACAAGACTATCGAGGGAAGGGAGGCAAACCTTGCGTGAAGAAGGCTCTCGATCGCCAAGCGGTTCGATCAGCCTGCCTGGCTAGTGCGTGGCGTCGGCCACCCGGTCGAACAGATCGGTCTTGCCGAGCTCTTCGAGGGTCGTGAACCCCTGCGCCGCGATCCATGCCGCATAGTCGTACATGGCCATGTGGCCATGCTGACGGGCGTACTGTTCGATCTGGCTGGCTGGGGCGTTGTTCGCGGCCATGTAGCGCACCTGGGCGTCGAAGGGGGTGACCCCGTAGATGCCGATCTGGCCGGCGTAGCCCGTGCCGTGGCATGCCTCGCAGCCGACGGCTCGGTGCAGGCGTCCGGTCTGGTTGTGCGGCCGGAAGAAAGCCGCCGTCTGCTCATCTGGCTGGTAGGCGACCTTGCAGGCGTCGCACAGCCGCCGGACGACCCGCGAGTTGACGAGACCCGCCACAGCGTTGGCCACGGCCCGAATCGGCAACTCCGACAGGTCGAGTAGCTGGTGCAGGTATCGCTGCGCCGTCGGAATCCCGACCACGGCGAACCGACCTCCCAGCGCCCCTTGCACGAGACGCCGCGCCAGGTTCGGCTCGGTCAGGGACGGCATGGCGAGGATGTCCTGGGCCTGCTCGAAGATCTCGGCGAGCGTTTCTTCCTCGTGGTGCGGCTCGATCGGGACCTGCACGACCCCTTCGAGGTCGAACGGCAGCTGCCCGAAGCTGATGAGGCTCTTGTTCCGCTCCAGGGCCTCGCGCAGCAAGGCGTACAGCAGGGTCGCCTTGCCCGAGTGCTTGGGGCCGTTGAGCAGCAAGAGACCGCTGTTCGAGTCGAGCAGTTTGCGCAGGGCCTGCACCGTGCCTGGATGCAGCACAAGGCTCTCCACACTCACCCCATGCAGGGCGGCGTGGTCGAAGAGGCGCAGCGTCAGGAGCTGGCCGTGACGGACCGGCAGGGTGCGCAGGAAGATGTTGACCACCCGGCCCTCGTGGCGGGTCTTGATCGTTCCGGTCTGGGGCACGTTGCCCGCCGTGAGGGCGAGTTCGGCCATGACCTTGAACCGCGAGATGACCCCGGAGGCGAGCCTGGCCGGCAAGGACGGTTCCCGGATGAGCGAGCCGCCCACCCGCATGCGCACCCAGGTTTCGTGTTCCTGGGGCTCGAGGACGATCTCGGTCGCTCGTTTGCGCAGGGCCGTCGAGAGCATGGCCATGGCCAGTTGGGAGGCGGTCTGGTCGTCTCCGGCTGGGTTCGGCTCGGCGGGACGTTCTTCTTCGGCCGGGACCTCGGCGACCGTCGTCTCGCGGGGCAGCGACTTGACGATCTCCTTGAACTCGGTTTCCGAGATGATGGCGGGCTGGATGGTGACGCCCTTGAACCGCAGCTTGAGGTCGTCGAGCGCGAGCAGGTTGCCCGGATCGACCATCGCGACGGTCAGCTGGTTGATGCCCACCGGCAGGATCTTGTGCTGCTTGATCATGCTCTCCGGAACGAGGCGCACGATCTCTTGGGGGACCTTGCCCTTGAGGGAGATGCTCTTGAGACCGAACTGCACCTCGAGCGCCTGCTTGATTTGCTCTTCGGTGACGAAGCCCATCGTGACGAGCAACGCCCCGATGGGCTCGCGGGTCGTCTGCTGCCTGGCGAGCCCCGCGCTGAGCTGCTCCTCGGTGAGGACGCCGGCGTTGATCAGGATCTCGCCAAGGCGCAGACGCTTGGGGGGCATGTCCATCCGGGGATCTCCTCGGGTGTTAGTGGACGGGGCTGGGCGTGCGCGCGTAGACCGCCTTGATGAGTTCCGCGGGCTTGGCGGGGGCGGGCCCGAGGCGATAGGCCGCCGTGACGGCCTGGGCCGCCGCCGCCGCCCGGGATTCGTCGTTGACGAGCAGGTACGCGAGCGTCTCTCCTACTTCTACCCGGTCTCCCACCTTCTTCTCCAGGTTGACGCCGACCGCGAAGTCGATGGGGGCGCCCTTCACGAGGCGACCGGCCCCGATTTCCTTGCAGGCGAGCCCGACGCTGAGGGCGTCCAGCTCCTGGACGTAGCCCGCGGCCACCGCCTCGACGGGGATCCGCCGCTTGGGCTGCGCCAAGCGCTCGGGCTGGTCGAGGGTCGTGGGGTCGCCTCCCTGGGCCGCGACCACCTCCTTGAACTTGGCGAAGGCGGACCCGTCCGCGATCGCCCCCCTCAGCTTCGCCTCGCCCTGCGCCCGATCGCCCGCGAGCCCCGCCTCGACGAGCATGAGGGCCCCCAGCGAGACGCACAGGTCGGTCAGGTCCTGGGGGCCACGGCCCTGCAGGGTGGCGATCGCCTCGGTCACCTCGTTGGCGTGCCCGACGGCGTGTCCCAGGGGCTGGCCCATCTCGCTCACGACGCAGACCACCCGCCGATTGAGCCGCTCGCCGACCTCCATCATGGTGTCGGCGAGGGTGCGGGCGCTCTCGGCGTCCCGCATGAAGGCGCCCGAGCCGGTCTTCACGTCGAGCAGGATGACGTCGGCCCCCGAGGCGATCTTCTTCGAGAGGACCGAGGCCGCGATGAGGGGGATGCTCTCGACCGTGCCCGTCACGTCGCGCAGGGCGTAGAGGACGCCGTCGGCGGGGGCGAGCTCGGCGGTTTGCCCGGCGATCGCGATCCGGCAGGTCCTGAGCTGCTGCTTGAAGGCGTCGACCGTGAGGTCGCAGGTCATGCCCGGGATGGCCTCCAGCTTGTCGATGGTCCCGCCGGTGTGGCCGAGGCCACGGCCCGAGAGCTTGGCCACGGTGGCCCCTACTGCGGCGACGAGCGGGCCCAGGACCAGGGTGACCTTGTCACCCACACCGCCCGTCGAGTGCTTGTCGACGCATGGACCTGGCACGTCCGAGAGGTCCATGCGATCGCCCGAGCCGGCCATGGCGTCGGTCAGGACGGTCGTCTCGTCGAGGGTCATCCCCTGGAGGACGACGGCCATGAGCCAGGCGGAGAGCTGGTAGTCGGGGATGTCCCGGACGTTCTCGATCAGCCAGCGGATCTGCTCCGCGCTGTGGGTGCGGCCGTCGCGCTTGTCCTTGATCATCCGGATGATGTCGCTAGCCACTTTGCGCCTGGTCCTCCTGGTCGGTGGGGGAATCCTTCTTGCGGTCCGTCACGGACCGGATATTGGGATTCTTGTCCCCCTTGAGCACGGCGATGAAACGTTCCTGCTTCTCGATCGTCTCCTGGTTGAGGGCGATCTCGGCGTGCAGGCTCTCGGTCTGGCGCTGCAGCGAGATGACCAGCGCGCGCAGGTTGTCGACCTCGCGGCCCATCGAGGACTGCTGGCTCGCGAGGGTCTCCGAGAGGGTCCGCTGGGCGATCTCGAGGGCGAGGTTGGTCTCTTCGAGCCGGGTGGCGAGGGCGTCCTTCTGGGCGAGCAGCTCTTGCCATTGGACCTGCTGGATCTCGATTTGCCGCTCGGCCGTCTCGAGGCGCTCGCCCAAATTCTTGGTCTTGGCCCGTTCGCTCGACAGGGCTTCTTCCAGCCCCTTGATTTGCTGTTCGAGCTGGGTCTGGGTCGATTCCAGGACCTCCTGGCCCTTCCAGATTTGCTGCTGGCGCTGCTGCATGCCGATGCGCCACTGCTTGCGCTCGAGGCTCAGGTCGTCAATGCGGCTGAGTGCGTACTGGAGCTGGTTCTTGAGCTGGAAGAGGGTCTTCTGGTGGAGCTGGTCCTGGTGCTCGATGTAGGTCTTGAGCTTGCGGTTCTCCTCGCGCAGGGCCTGGTACCGCTGCGAGACCTCGGTCAGGACCTTGCGGGCAGCCGTGACCATGACCGTCGCAAGCCGCTGCCGCTCTTCGCGCAGCTTGCCGGCATAGCCCTGCCAGTACTTGAGCTGCTGCGTGCGCTCGTCCACCAGCTGGTGGAGATTCTTGACGTGCGCGAGCAGCTTCTCGATCTGTTTTTCGAACTTGGTGGCCATCGGCTCCCGGTCCGATGCCTGTCAGCCCGACAGGACCCTGCCTGAAAGGCCGTCAGGAGCTGGCGGACCGCCATTTATTCTAACATTGACATAACGGGAGTCGGTGTCGCAGCTAACACTTTTAACCTGGGGCCCGCTCTCCGCCGGCTGTCACGGCGGTGCGTCGTTTGGTGTATAATCGCGGAGCCTGGCCGTCTTTCGGCGGAATGGGCCGCACGCAGTGGGTTCGAGGCTCTGATGGCGAAACTCATCCTGTCCGGGGATCTCAGCACGTTCCGCATCGAGATGGTCGTCCGCATCCTGGAGGCCGTGAAGTTCGACGGCGAGGTGTCGGTCGAAGGGGTCGAGCGCGGCCAGATCTTCATGCACCAGGGCAAGGTGGTGGGGGCCAAGGGGCCCATGCACCAGGGCCTTCAGGCCCTCGTCCCCGTCGTGAGCCAGCGCTCGGGCACCTTCGCGGTGCGCCAGATGCCGGCCGACGAGGTGACGCGGCATCCCGATCTGGTGGCGATCGCCGACAACGCCACCATCTTCCGCCAGGTCCACGCCCTCGCTGGTCAAGGCCGCTTCGCGACGGCCGGCGTCGCGAGCACCGGCGGCTCGGCTCCCCTCACCCCTCCCCCGGCGGCCTCCGCGACCGTGCCGCCCGCCGCTCAGCCAGCCCGCCGCGGGCCTCAGGTCAGCGGCCCCATGGGCCGGGTGCCCGAGCTGACGGACAAGGGCAAGATGACCCTGCGCTCGATCCAGACCAACTACGCCATGCGCGGGGTGCAGGTCGACGCCGACATCTGGAAGATCCTCGGCAAGGTCGACGGCAACCACAGCCTGTTCGCGATCAGCAACGAGCTCGGGATCATGGGCGATCGCTTTAACGAGGCCGCCGAGCAACTGCAACGCGAGGGCTATATCCGCTTCCAGGCCCACGATCCGGGCCTCGACCACCTCACCAAGAAGACCGAGACCAAGTTCCGGTTCGGCGAGTACATGGTGGCCAAGGGGATCATCACCGAGGTCCAGCTCGAAGGGGCCCTGCGCCGCCAGCAAGAGCTTGCACGACGCGGCCGCTACATGTGGCTCGGCGAGATCCTGATCGAGATGAACTACGCCCGCCCCAGCCAGGTCCAAGAGGCCCTGGCCGTTCAGAAGCGATTGGGCGGCTAGGTCGCGGGTTCAACCTCTGAATCGAGCGGCTCGTCCCGGAAGCTGCGCCGCTTCGCGACCACCTTGGGGCCGCCCAGGTGCAGCTGTCGCGCCTTGACAGGCGGCTCCTTGCGCAGCTCGGATGAAGCGGCCATGCCCACCCCGCCGATGAAGAAGTACCAGTCGAGCCAGAAGGGCGACGTGACCGTCAACATGAGACCCACGATGGGCAGGAGGTTGGCGATGTCCTTGATGGCGGCCGCGCGCGACCCCGGCAAGTTGGCCTGGCGCTGGATCTCGTAGATGGTCGCGCTGATGAAGATCCCGCTCAGGAAGGACCACGTCTTGAGCCACAGGGGCGACGAGATCCCGGCGATCACGAGCACGATCCAGAGCAGGGACCCCAGCTGTTGCTTGGTCGTCATCCATGGCCTCCAAGGCTAGCTACCCTCCTGATACAAACCCACCTCGGCGGGGCCTCAAACGGGGCCCTTGTTACCAGCCGGGGGACACGGTAGCCTAGAGGGTCTCCCCGACCCTGTGAGGAACGACCGTGCGGATCCCCCTGACCTGGCTCAATGACTACTTCACCGCCCCCCTGACCGATGCCGAGGCGATCGCCCGCGCCCTGACGAACGCCGGCCTCGAAGTCGAGGGCATCGAGCGGCTGGCACCCGGGTTCGAGCGGGTCATGACGGGTCGGATCGTCGCGGCGGACCCCCATCCCAACGCCGACCGGCTGCGGGTCTGCCAGACCGACCTGGGATCCGGAGAACACCTGCAAATCGTGACCGGGGCCGCCAACGTCCAGGTGGGAGACATCGTGCCGGTCGCCCTCGAGGGAGCCAAGCTGCCCAACGGGCTCGAGATCAAGGTCTCCAAGCTGCGCGGGGTCGAGAGCCGCGGCATGTACTGCTCGCTCAAGGAGCTTGGCATGGAGGGCGGCGTGGATGGCGTTCAGGTCCTGCCCGCCGACACTCCGCTCGGGATCAACGCCGCGGATGCCCTCGGGGTGGGGGACGTGGTCCTTTCGGTCGCCGTGCTGGCCAACCGGCCGGATGCCTTGAGCGTGCTCGGAGTCGCCCGCGAGCTCGCGGCGGCGGGCCTCGGTACGATCCAGCTTCCGGGCGGTAGTCTCGCCCTCTCCGGCGACTCAGGCCTCTCCATCGCCCTCGAAGCCCCGGATCTCTGCCCCCGGTACATCGGGCTCGTGGTCGAAGGCCTCCAGGTGGCCGAGTCGCCCGACTGGCTCAAGCGACGGCTGGAACTGGCCGGGGTCCGCCCCATTTCGAACGTGGTCGACGCGACCAACTTCGTCATGCTCGAGCTGGGCCAGCCCATGCACGCCTTCGATCGCGCCCGCCTGGCGGGGACCATTCGGGCCCGCCGGGCCCAGGCCCACGAGCGGATCGTCACCCTGGATGGCCAGGAGCGGACCCTCACCCCCGACATGCTCGTCATCGGGGACGACCAGGGCGTTCAGGCGATCGCCGGCGTCATGGGTGGCCTCGCCTCCGAGGTCAAGCACGACACCGCGACCGTTCTCCTGGAGGCGGCCTACTTCGACCCGCGCTCGGTGCGCCGCACCGCCAAGGTTCTGGGCCTCGGCTCCGAGAGCTCCTACCGCTTCGAGCGGGGCGTCGACCCCGAAGGGACCCTCGCGGCCATGTCGCGCGCCGCCGGGCTCCTGCTCGAACTGGCCGGCGGCCGGGTCGTGGGGCCCGTGGTCGACGCCCGCGAGCCCAAGGGCTTCCCCGAACCCCTCGACGTGACCCTGCGCCCGGCCCGGGTGGCCAAGGTCCTCGGGGCCGAGCTCGACCTGGCGACGGCCCGTCAAAAGCTTCAGGCCATCGGCTTTGGGATCGAGGAGTCGGGCGATCGCTGGACGGTCCGGATTCCCGGCTGGCGCCGCCATGACGTGACCCGCGAGGTCGACATGATCGAGGAGATCGCCCGACTCTTGGGCTACGACCAGGTGCCGGCGACGGTCATGCCCCTGAACGACGTGGGCCGGGTGGGCGGGCGAGCCGAGCTCGTGTCTCGGCTGCGGGCCATCCTGGAGGGGGCCGGCCTCAGCGAGGTGATCACCCCGTCCCTCGTCGACCCGGCTGTCGCGGCCGATGCCCGGGTGAGCGAAGAGGGCGCCCTCGGCCTGGTGAACCCCCTGAGCGACATGGCCTCTCTGCGCACCTCGCTGTTACCCGGGCTCCTGCAGGTGGCGCGCTACAACCACTACCAGGGCCAGTCCGACCTGGCCGTCTACGAGGTGGGGCGCACCTACCGGCACGAGGCCAACGACCAGGTCACCGAGGCCGAGTGGGCGGCCTTCCTGGTGATGGGGGCCCAGGCCACGGGCACCTGGAAGCGCGCACCGGAGAGCCTCGTGGCCGATTTCTTCTGGGCCAAGGGCCTGGTTGAGCGTGTCGCGGAGGCGCTCGCCCTGGGCGAGGTGGTCTGCGAAGCCGAGGTGGGGGACCCCTCGCTTCATCCCGGCCGCTCGGCGCGCATGACGGCCTCGGGCCGCTTCATCGGGCTGATCGGCGAGGTGCATCCCGCCATCTATTCCCACTACGACCTGCCTCAGGGTGGGCGGGCGGCCGTGGCGTGGCTCTCGATCGACGCCCTCCTGGAGCTCACGCGTCCCGTGCGGTCGTTCGAGGCCTTCGGGCGGCTGCCGGCCGTGCACCGGGACCTCGCCCTCGTCGTGAGCGAGCGGGTGCCGGCCGCCGAGGTCGTCGCGACCGTGCGTGCCATGGGGGGAGAGCTCCTGGAGGAGGTCACCGTTTTCGACCGGTATCAGGGCCCCCAGATCCCCGAGGGAAGGGTGAGCCTGGGGCTCGGATTGAGGTACCGGGCGGCCGATCGCACGCTGAGCGACGAAGACATCGAGCCGCTGCACCGGTCGATCGTCGAGAAAGCCCATGAAGCCTTCGGTGCCGCCCTGCGCGACCGCTGATTTTTTTTCGGAAGCTCAGGGTATCATGGGGAAGGCTTACAACCGATAAGGAGCGCATGGAACTGACATGGGAGCCCGCAAACCCCCGAAAAAGCCTGAAAAAAAGAGCTTTCTGAGCGGACTACTCGCTGGGTTTGGGGGCTCCAAGGGCAAGAACGACAAGGGCAAGGGAAGCAAGGGCCGCTCCTCCGAGGGGGCGGGCAAGAAGGTGGCCGTTCCCAAGAAGGGCGGCTCGCTCGCCAAGAAGGCCAAGACCCAGTCCCTGCCCGCCAACGACGACGATTTCCTCGGGATCCCGCAAGACGATCCCTTGGCCGGTATCGAGCACGACCTGCTGGGCGTCTCGGACGGTGACCTGTTCGCTGGTATGGACCTCTCCGAGCCGGAGGCGCCCCCGCCTCCCCCTCCTCAGGCCCCCCGCATGCCCGTCGCTCCCCCGCCGGTCCAGCAATCGGCTCCGCCCCCGCCGGCCGCTCACCAGGATGCCGGCCTGTTCGGGCCGGACGGGGTCGACAACGCCCTCGATTCGCTGTTCGATTCCTTCGAGACGGGCAGCGCCCCGCCCCCTCCGCCGCGCCAGGCTCCGCCGCCGCAGGCCGCGCCGGTCGCTCCGGCCGCGCCGGTCGCTCCGGCCGCGCCGCCGCCCTTCGCGCAGCCCGCGGCTCCGCAGGCCGCACCGGCTGCGCCTGCGGCTGCCCAGGGTGGGGCCGCGAATCAGGATGGCCTCCAGTCGATCGGCAAGCTGCTGATCGATCAAAACACCCTCAAGCGCATCATCGACAACGCCGAGAAGCGCGGTTCGGGCCTCTACACGACGACCCGCATCATCTCCAACGCCAAGGGTGCCGACCTTGATTCCATCCTCGCCCAGATCGACGCCTGCGAGGGGGTTTCGGGCAGCCTCATCGTCGGGCGCGACGGCCTGGTCATCGCGAGCACCCTGCCCCAGGCCTATGACAAGGAGCTGGTGGGGGCGATCGCGAGCTCGATGCAGACCAACCTCGACGTCCAGTGCAAGAAGATGAAGCTGGGCAGTGCGCGGCAGGTCATCCTCGACACCGAGGGCGGGGTGGTCATGCTGATCGCCCTCGAGGTGGGCGTCATGGTCGTCATGTCCCAGTCCCTGGTCGGGCTGGACGTGACCGGCGTACTCTCCGTGATTGCGGGGGTCGCCGAGAAGGTCTAGAGGCCCGATCGGCCCTTAGGACCTAGGAGGAGCGCTTCGTGGCCATCGTCAAGATGAAGCTGGGCGAGATTCTGCTCAACGCGAATCTCATCACCGAGACCCAGCTCAAGGCCGCCGTCGAGATTCAAAAGCAAAGCAAGGAAAGCCTCGGCGTCATCCTGATCAAACAGGGGTACATCACCGAGGCCTCCATCAAGGACGCGCTCGAGCTCCAGTACGGCCTGCGCTACATCAACCTGCGCAAGACCAAGATCCCGCCCGAGGTCCTCAAGCTCATCCCCGAGAACCTCCAGCGCCAGCACCTGATCATCCCGATCTCCCTGGCCAACAACCGGCTGACCCTCGCGATGGTCGATCCGACCAACCTGATCGCCATCGATGACGTGCGCTTCACGGTCAAGGGCGTCTCGGTGCAGCCGGTCGTCATCACCGAGGACGAGTTCTTCTGGTTCATGGACAGCCAGACGGCGGCGACTGGCCCCGAGGTCGACACCGGGCCGATCATGGACATCTCCTCGGTCCTGGGCGAGATCGCCTCGGACGGCGACCTCGAGGTCGTCGAGCAAAAAGAGGACAACATCAAGGCGATCGAGCTCGAGCGGCAGGCCGAAGAGTCGCCCATCATCAAGCTCGCCAACTCGATCCTGACCAATGCCATCGGGGGCGGCAAGAAGGTCTCCGACATCCACATCGAGCCGTGGGAGAACGAGATCCAGGTCCGCTACCGGATCGACGGCATCCTGCACCGCCAGAGCACCATCCCCAAGAAGTTCCTGGCGGCCCTGACAAGCCGCTTCAAGATCATGGCCAACCTCGACATCTCCGAGAAGCGCGTCCCGCAGGACGGCCGCATCCGGGTGCGCTTCAAGGGCCGCGACTGGGACTTCCGCGTCTCGTCGTTGCCCTCCAAGTTCGGCGAGAAGATCTGCATGCGGATCCTCGACAAGTCGAGCACGACCCTGGGGTTGGAGAAGCTCTTCATCTACCCCGAGGACCTCACCCTCGTGCGCGAGATGGCGAACCGTCCCTTCGGGATCATCTTCGTCACGGGCCCCACCGGGTCGGGCAAGTCGACGACCCTCTACTCGGTCCTCCACGAGCGCAACACGCCCGAGGTCAACATCGTGACGGCCGAGGACCCCATCGAGTACGACGCCCCGGGCATCAACCAGTGCCAGGTGCGGCCCGAGGTGGGCTACACCTTCGCCAGGGTCTTGAAGGCCTTCCTGCGCCAGGACCCCGACATCATGCTGATCGGTGAGACGCGCGACCTCGAGGTGGCCAAGATCGCGATCGAGTCGGCCCTCACCGGCCACCTCGTCTTCACCAGCCTCCACACCAACGACGCCCCGGGCGCCATCATGCGCCTGCACGAGATGGGCGTGGAGGGGTTCATGGTCTCGGCCGCGACCATCGGGGTGGTTGCCCAGCGCCTGGTGCGGCGGCTCTGCAACAAGTGCAAGCAGCCTTACACCCCCGAGATCCGCGAGCTGGACTACGTCGGCTACCGCTACGACACCAAGAATCTGCCGACCTTCTACCGAGCGGTGGGCTGCAACGAGTGCTCCAAGGGCTACTCGGGCCGCATGGGCGTCTACGAGATCATGAAGATGAACGACGAGCTGCGGGACCTGATCAGCCGCGGCGCGTCGACGGCCCTCATCCGCTACGCTGCGAAGCAGGCCGGCATGACGACCCTCAAGGACTACTCCCTCAAGCTGGTGGTGGACGGCCACACCTCGCTCGACGAGGTCATCCGCGTCACCTTCAGCGGCGAGGGCGACGAGAAGCTCTGCCCAGGGTGCCGCAACCCCATCGGCGACGAGTTCCTCAAGTGCCCCTTCTGCCAGGTCGACCTCAAGAAGCTCTGCCCCAAGTGCCACCAGCGGGTGGAGGACGGCTGGAAGGGCTGTCCGGCCTGCGGGACGCTATTGGCCGTGTAACGACGCCGCCCACGAAAGGAGCCCCCCGCCATGTACATGGAAGAGCTGCTGCAGCTGGTGTTCGACCGCGACGGGTCGGACCTTCACATCTCGGCGGGCGTGCCGCCCATCATCCGCATCAACGGCAAGCTGATCCGCACCGACTACGACCCCTTGACCCCCGAGGACACGCAGCGCCTCATCTTCTCGATCCTCTCCAACGACCAGCGCAAGAACCTCGAGCAGACAATGGAGCTCGACTGTTCCTACGGCGTGGTCGGGCTGGGCCGCTTCCGCGTCAACGCCTTCCGCAGCAAGGGCGCCTATGCGGCCGTGTTGCGAACGATTTCGACCAAGATCCCGCGCTTCGAGGACCTGGGGCTGCCGCCCATTGTCCGTGAGCTGACCCACAAACCGCGCGGTCTGGTGCTCGTGACGGGGCCCACCGGGTCCGGTAAGTCGACGACGCTGGCCGCCATGATCGACAACATCAACGCGACGCGCGCCGAGCACATTCTCACGATCGAGGACCCCATCGAGTACGTCCACGTGCCCAAGATGAGCCTCGTCAACCAGCGCGAACTGGGGGCCGACACCAAGAGCTTCGACAACGCCCTGAGGGCGGCCCTGCGCGAAGACCCCGACGTCATCCTGGTCGGTGAGATGCGCGACCTCGAGACCATCCGCCTGGCCATGACGGCGGCCGAGACGGGCCACTTGGTGTTCGGCACCCTCCACACGGCGAGCGCCATGCAGACGGTGGACCGCGTGGTCGACGTGTTCCCGCCGCACCAGCAGCAGCAGATCCGCGTCCAGATTTCTAACTCGCTGATTGCGGTCCTTTCGCAGTGCCTGGTCCCCAAGGCGTCGGCCGACGGCAAGGGCCGCGGGCGCGTCATGGCGCTCGAGTTGATGATGAACACCCCGGCGATCGCCAACCTGATCCGGGAAGGCAAGACCTCGCAGATCTACTCGGCGATCCAGACGGGTCAGAAGTTCGGGATGCAGACGCTCGAGAACTGCTTGAAGGACCTGTACTTCAACCGGTTGATCTCGTACGAGGACGCGATCAGCAAGACCTCGCGTCCCGAGGACCTGATCCGCATGATCGGCGCCGCGCCGAGCGCGAGCCTGAGCCAGTCGATGGCCCGGTAGGGAGGCCCCCTCACCCCAACCCTCTCCCCAAGGGGTGAGGGAGGTGCCTCCGGAGAGGACTCGGATCCGTCCGACTCCCTGCCAGGAACACTTGGCGAGCCGTCTCCGGAGGCAGCTCCTTCCCCCGCGTGGGGGAAGGAGGGGATGAGGGGAACTTCCGGGTAAAAAGAGGCTGAAGGGGGAAGGATCGTGCCGACCTATCAGTGCAAGGTCCGCGACCACCGCGGCGAGGCCTTCATGAAGACCATGAGCGGCGACAGCGCGGCCGAGGTCCGCTCGCGCCTGCGCGAGATGGGCTACATGGTCGTCACGCCGGTCACCGAAAAGCGCGAGAACGCCCTCGGAAACATCGCCCAGGCCGGCCAGAACATCCAGCTCCTCGACACCCTCAACGAGTACCTGGCCAACGCCCAAAAGGTCAAACTCTCAGACCTCACCATCTTCAGCCGCCAGTTCGCGACCATGATCAATGCCGGTGTCGCCATGGTCCGGGCCCTGCACATCCTGTCCGAGCAGACCAAGAACCCCAAGCTGCGCAAGATCATCATGGACCTCAAGAGCCGCGTAGAGTCCGGCAACTCCCTCTCCGACTCGATGTCCAAGCACGGCCAGGTCTTCGACAAGCTGTTCATCGGCATGGTCCGCGCCGGGGAGGCGGGCGGTGTGCTCGACGAGGTCTTGTTGCGGGTGGCGGCCTTCCAGGAGGCCTCCAACAAGCTGCAGGGCCAGGTCAAGAGCGCCCTCACCTACCCGATCGTCGTGAGCGTCATGGCGGTCGGCATCTTCATCGCCATGCTGGTGTTCATCCTGCCGGTCTTCTCGGCCATGTTCTCCCAGATGAACGCCAAACTGCCCGCCTACACCCAGTTCCTGATCGACCTGTCCAACACCGTGCGGGGGCCGGTCGGGCTCGGGGTCGCGGGGTCGATCGCCCTCGTCATCTACGCGTTCCGCAGCTGGGCCCGCACCGACCATGGCAAGCACCTGCTCGACAAGTACATCCTCGACCTGCCCGTGGTAGGCACCCTCGCCCAGAAGGTCTCGGTCGCCCGCTTTACCCGCACCCTGGGCACCCTCATCCGGTCCGGCGTGCCGCTGTTGTCAGCCCTCGAGATCGTCCGCGACTCGGCCGGCAACACGATCGTCTCGGGCGCCGTCGAGGACGTCCGGCAGGCGGTGAGAGAGGGCGAGGGCATCACCCGCCCCCTCGAGAAGGCCGAGATCTTCCCGGCCATGGTCACCCAGATGATCTCGATCGGGGAAGAAACCGGGGCGATCGACCAGATGCTCGAGAAGGTGGCCGACTTCTACGACGAAGAGGTCGAAGCGGCGGTCAAGAGCCTCACGTCGCTCTTGGAGCCCCTCATGATGGTCGGCATCGGTCTCTTGGTCGGCTCGATCGTCGTGGGCATGTACCTGCCCATCTTCACCATCATTAACAACGTCAAGTAAGGCCCCCTGTTCCGGCCTGGTGACGACCGTGGCGGTTGGTGATAGTCTGGAAAGAGCCTCTATCCCCACTTCAGGAGTGTCTGCGCAACCATGAACAACTGGGTCTACTTCTACTTCATGCTGGCCGTCTTCTTCACGGTGTGCGGCGGCGTCGGCTGGGCCGTCACCAAGATCAACGCCCCGGAGCCCGCCGACCACTAGTCCCCCGGCAATCGCGCCCCCGGACGCCTTGAATCGTTAAGAATCGCAACGGCGCATTAACCCTTCCTACGGACCGTCAAGCCGCCGGCAAATCTCGGTTAGTCCCGTTTACGCCTGCTTGCTCTAGGGAAGGTCTCCATGGGTGGATCCGCTCCACCCGATTCCCCGGGGTTCCCGGGCGAAGGGAGACGCGATGCCCGCGACGGCCGAACTCGGCGAGACCACCGAGTTGATCGCCCGCTATCAGGCGGACCATGACCCGCGCCTGCGCGACGAGCTGGTCCGGCGCCACCTGCGGCTGGTTAAGCAGGTCGCGCGGTCGTACGGCGATCGCTGCCGTGACGGGGTCGACGATCTCGTCCAGGTGGGCTCGATCGGCCTCCTCAACGCCCTCGATCGCTTCGACCCCCATGTGGGCCGCAACTTCGAGGCCTACGCCGGCACCCTCATCGCCGGCGAGATCAAGCACTACATTCGGGACAGCGTCCACCTGGTCCGCCCGCCGCGCGAGCTCGTCGAGCTGCGTTCCACGGTCAGGGCCGCCACCAGCCGCCTCAGCCAGGAGAACGATCGGACGCCCACCGTGGCCGAGCTCGCGAGCGAGACCGGCCTGGACGCCTCCAAGGTCGAAGAGGTGCTCGCCCTCGACACGACCACCCACACGGTCAGCCTGGACGACGAGGGCGACGACGACGGCGAGGGGCTGCGCCCCAAGGTCCAGCTGGTCGACAACAAGTACCGCAGCTTCCAGCTCGCGACCGAAGACCGGATCATGCTGGCCCAGGCCATGGGGCGGATGCGGTCGGTGTCGCGCGAGGTGATCGAGTTCGCCTTCTACCAGGACCTTACCCAGACCGAGATCGCCCAGCGCCTGGGCATCTCCCAGATGCAGGTGTCGCGCCGGCTCAAGGCCGCCACCCAGGAGCTCTGGAAGGCCCTCAACACCCGCTTGTGGTAGGCGACGCCCCCGCGGGTACAAATCACCGTCCGCCCTCTTTCTGAGGTCCGCTTGGCCACCCTCCAAGACGCCTTCAACCAGGCCGTGGCCCTTTACCAGAAGGGCGACCTGGCCAACGCCGGCAAGCTGTTCGCCAAGTTTCAGCCAGGTCACGGCGAGCTCTTCGGCCGGGCCCAGCTTTACCTCGGACGGATCCTGGCCAAAAGCGACCCTGCGGCTGCCGAGCGCCACTTCGTGTCGGCTCAGTTGAGGCTGTCCGAAGCGGACGGCCTCTTCGAGATCGGGGAATTCTACTTCCAGGCGGGCCGCTTCCCCGAGGCCGAGCGTGCCTACCGGCGGGCCGCCGAGTTCGATCCCAAGTTCACCGATGTCTACATCCGGCTCGGCATGATCGAGCGTCGCGCAGGAAAGCTCGCCGAGGCCCTGCGCAGCTTCGAGATCGCTATCCTGAACGATCAGCGGGCGGTGGTGGCTCGGTACATGCTGGCGCAGGTGTGTATCGAGACTCAGGACATGCGCCGCGCGCTCAGTCAGCTGCACTTCGTCGTCAAGATCCAGCCCGACTTCGTGCAGGGCCGGCTCCTGATGGCCGAGATCTACCAGCGCCTGGGGGACCACCGTCAGGCCCTTGTCGAGTACTGCCAGATCGTCAACCAGGGCGGGGCCGACGCCGGCACCCACTTCAAACTCGCCCGCTCCTTTCACGCGACCGGCGACCAGGTCCAGGCCGCGAGGGCCTACGAGCGGGCGTTCTCGCTCGATCCTAGCCTCTTCACGGCGGGCTTCTACGCGGCTCAGGCCCGCGAATCCCAGGGTCATCCCCGCCGGGCCCTCGCCTTGTTCCGGGCGCTGTTGAACTCGCCGGATCACCAGCCGATCGCCCAGGAGGCGATCGCCCGCCTCGAGTTCCAGCTCGCCCAGTTCGACCTGTCCGGTCAGGGACAGATCGGGATGGGACCGGAAGAGGAGGATATCCACCTCCCGTTCGAGCCGCCCGCCGTGCAGGCCACCGAGGGGACAGCCCCGCTGCCTCCGCCCGTCTCGGGCACGGGCCCCCTGCAGAGCCGTGGCACGGCGCCCCTGGGGGCCCGGACCGGGGGGTTTTCGGCCAACGAGTTTGACAAGCGCCCCAAGACTCGCCCCTTGCCCGAGGTCCCACAGACGGTCGAGACCGATTCGACGGCGTTGCAGGGCTTCCTGAAGGGCATGATGGACACCGTCAAGAAGTACCTGCCGAACGAAACCAAGGACACGATGCGCCAGCGGCTGGATCCCAGCGCGCCGCGGCGCCCGCGGGACCCCTAGCCGTCAGGAGGCGCCATGGACTGGACCGAACTCGAGAACATGCTCAAGGGCGACCCCCTGCAGACCGGCCCCCGGCTGCGTCAGGAGCTGCTCGAGGCCGCTCGCCTCGGTCAGATCCTCCACCGCACGGGGATCCTGGCCGATCAAGACTTGGCCTCCGCCCTCGACATCCAGAAGCAAGTAGGCGGCCTCCTGGGCGAGATCCTGGTGCAACTGGGCTACTGCTCGGAAGAGGACATCTCCTGGGCGCTTGGCTGCCAGTATGCCGAGACCCTGCTCGGCCAGGTCTTGCTCAAGCGCCGGCTCGTGACCCCCGAGCAGTTGCAGCAGGCCTATGAGCGAGTGCGCCAGGGCGAAGCCGAGAGCCTGCCCGAGGTGCTCGTGACGTCCGGCGTCGTGACGCCCGAGGAGCTGACCTCGACCCTGTCGAGCCAGTACCAGGAGGTCCGCCTGGGCCAGATCCTGTTCATCAGCGGCTACCTCACCGAAGAGCAACTCACTGAGGGCCTCAGGCGGCAGAGCGAGACGGGAGAGCTCCTGGGGGAGGCGCTGTGCGCCCTCGGGCACTGCGACCCGACCGTGATCCAGACCGCCCTCAGCCAGCAGCTGGGTGGAGGGTAAGAGAGGGTCATGATCCGGTTAAGCTTCGCCTAAATCCAACAAGATCGGGGGCGGATGCGGTCACACATGGTTAGCAAGCCGTGCATGACCGAGGAGGCCTCCGATGGCTGGTATCGTGGGACATTCTGCGCTGACGTCCTTTCGCCCGAAGGTGGGGGTGAAACCGTCCGTCCAGGCTGGCGGGGTCGCCCAGGCGGCGGCGCCGATCGCGCCCGACCTGGCGGCCTACCGCAAGGCCGTCGCCAACCTTCAGGGCCAGGTCGACGCTGATGTGGCCCGGCTGTCCAAGCCGGGCCCCGATGGTCTCGGGTTGGCGCCGGGCATGCAGTCCTTCTTGATGGTGCAGCCCACCCCCAACGCCAAGGGGACGGTTGTCCTGTTCCACGGCTACACGGCCGGGCCCTGGCAGTACCCCGACATGGCCGAGCGTTTCTACAAGGCCGGTTACAACGTCTACGTTCCGCGCATGCCGGGCCACGGCTACACGACGACGGGTGGCAAGCCCACTCCGGAAAAGCTGCCCACCACCGAGGCCCAGTACGAGACCTGGATCGACCAGACGTACAGGGACGTGGCCGCACTCGGCGCGCCCGTCTCGGTCGCCGGCCTCTCGGGCGGCGGGAACATCGCTTTGCGGATGGCCGAGAAGTACCCATCCATCAAGAGCTGCGTCGCCTTTTCGCCCTACTTCGGCGCGAGCGGCATCAAGGGCTCGATCTTCAGCTTCTTCAACGGGGCAGACGCGTTGACCAAGGGCTGGGCGGGCCGCGAGCTCGACCACATCCCGACGGGCAAGAACTATCCGGAGACCAAGACGCCGCACACCAAGGGGAGTCTCGGCCAGGCCCTCGCCATGAACGAGGTGGGCCGCCGGGTGCAGAAGGTGCCGTGTCCCTTGCAGATCGTGAACACCGAGGGCGACTTCCTGAGCGGGGCGACGCACAGCAAGGCCCTGCTCGACCGCTCGGATCCGCAACGCCGCAAGGACGGGTGGTACATGTTCCCCAGCTCCGAAGGGGTGCCGCACGCCATGGTGAGCCCACTCGAGAACCACCACCCGCAGGCCGTCCAGACGGTCAATGACATCGCCTTCGACTTCATCACGAGCGGCAAGGCTGCCAACCGGTAGACCTCCGCGGGAGGCAGAAACTCCCACCTAATAAGGGTATATAGGGGATGGCGTAGCCTTCCAAACCCGGGTGGGGAGCTCCATTGAAACGGATCTGCTTTCCATGGTTCCTGGTACTCAGCGCGCTGGTCCCCGCGTGCACGGGCGATGACGTGCCCGCCGTCCTCGTCGATCATGCCAAACCGATCACCACGGCGGCTCCCGGTGCTTCGGCCGCGGGCGGTTCGCTCTCCGGCTCCGCGGGCGGCTCGCTTTCGGGCTCGGCGGGTGGCGACGGAGTCGCCGCGATCCACACGGTTTCCTCCGTACAACTGGGGCCCGGTGGCACCATCAACACCCCTTACGACGATGGAACCGCGCCCGCCGGTTTCCCCACTCAGATTCAACTCGCGGCCGTCGTCCTCCTTTCGGATGGAGGTCGCAATGCATCCGTGACCTGGTCCAGCGGGGACACGACCAGGGCCACCGTCGATGCCTCTGGCAAGGTCACCGCCGCGGTGGGGGCCAAGCCGGGCAGCGTCGCCATCACCGCGAGGTCCACCCAGGATCCGACCAAGTCTGGTTTCGCGGTCGTGGTCATCCGGACCGCCGGAAGCGTCCCGGTCACCGTGGAGTAGGCCCTGATGAGGCATCCGGAGTCGAAGAGCCTCGCCTCGCTGGCCTTCGTCGCGCTGGTCTCCGCCTGCGTCGGCCCGGTCCCTCCGGCCAGCCCGGCGGATTCCCCGGCGATCCTCGCCCCCTTCACGGGCCATGTCGACGTGGCGGTGCGCTGGCCCCAAGCTCGGACCCAGGCCATCCCGTGGAGCACGCAGGCGATCGTCCTGACCATGCGCACCCCCGAGGGGGACTCGCTTGCAAGCTTCTTGCTAACCAAGAAACCGGATCAAGCGGTCGCCACCGGTTCGTTCGTGGCGCGGGCGGGTCAGGTGACGATCGAGGCGGATGCCTACGAATCGTCAAGCCCCACCGGGCCCCCAATCGCCATGGTCAGCCAAGGACTCACGGTTCGCCCGAACGTCGACACCCCGGTGACGCTGAGGCTCGTGCCCCGCGCGATCCCCTACGTCCTGGTCGGCGACAAGACGGCGGCGGGCAGCCTGAACGGCGCGATTGGCGGCTACTTGCTGCTGAACGGGGGCAACTTCGGGGCCAGCCGGCAGACGTCGATTCAGGTCAAGGTCGGCGGGGTGCCGGTGGCGGCGGCGCAGCGACTGAACGACACCCAGATCGGCGTGACCGTGCCCGTAGGGGCGACCAGTGGAGGGATCGTCGTGGTTTCGGACGGGATCCCGAGCGCCACGGCGTCCTTTCAACTCCTCCAAACGCTGGCGCTGGTCGGTCCGCCAGCGACCCTTTCCACCCAGGCGACGCTCGCCCTCAGGGTTACCGGAACCGACGACCACGGGGGGCCTGTCGCACTGCCCAACGTGGCTTGGGTCACCAACGACCTGCTTCCCCCTTCCAAGACGGCCGCGTTGGCGACCGTCTCGGCTTCGGGTGTATTGACCACCGGTTCGGCCACGGGGACTCTCCTGGTCACCGCGTTTTCGGGACTGACCAGCGCCACGGCCTCAATCGCCATCCAATAGTTTGGGAGGACGGATCATGCTCAAGCCGCTGCGAGTGTTCCTGGTGACGGGATGGGCCGTCCTCCTCGGCTGTTCGCCGCGGCTTCCCGGCCTCGCGCCGGCCGCGGCCCCTTCGAGCTCACGGCAGGCGGTCGCGCTGACGGGCCGAGTCGAGCTTTCGGCCCTGCGCTACGCGATTCAAGCCACCATGTCCGATGTGGCCAACGGGGCCACGGTCTCCTTGATCGATACGACCACCAACACGACCGTCTCGACCGCCCTGACCACCCCGAGCGGGGCTTTCAACCTTCAGCTCTCCAACAGCTTCCGTCCCGTGAATGGCCAGTCTTACGTCCTCGAAGCCTACAAGGGCCTGTCAAACAATCTCCCCAGCAACAATTCGGCGAGGATCCGCACGATCATCGTTTCGCAAGGAGGCGGGTGGACCAGCCTCACGGGCGCCGGCTCCATCACGATCTCGCGCAGCACGACGGCCATCGCCGCCGTCATGGCCCTGCGCAACGCCGCCGGCATCACCCTCACCCCGGCCTCCCTCATTGGCACCATCACCGTGGGCACGCCAGACTCGAGCCTCTCGCCGACCACCCCCGACACGTTCACCCCGGTCACCAACTGCAGCAACGCGGACTTCCACGCGACCTGGAGCGCCGTCGACCAGGCCTTGACCGCCAACCGCGATCCCGTCCAGGCGATCGCCTACAACAGCGGCACCAACACGTTCTCGTACGCTGGCGGCAGCCTGTTCGTCACCAGCATCTCGCCGAGCGCCGGCACCGTCGGCTCGACCCTCACGGTGTCCGGCGGGGGGTTCGATGCCACCCCCGCCAACAACACCGTCCTCTTCGGCGGGGGGACCAGCGCGGTCGCGGCGAGCGCCAGCGCCAACTCGTTCGCGGTGACGGTCCCCTCCGGCGCGCTCACGGGCGCCGTCACCGTCCGGGTGGGCAACCTCTACTGCATCGGACCGAGCTTCAGCGTCACGCCGTCCGTATCCGGTTTCTCGCCCGCGACCGCCACCACCAGCACCAGCGTCACGATCACGGGGACGGGGTTCGACCCCACCGCCTCCAACGATACCGTCAGCTTCAACGGCAATGCGGCCACGGTCACGGCGGCGAGCGCAACCAGCCTCACCGTGACCGTCCCGTCGGCGGCCACCACTGGCACGGTGACGGTCTCCACCCCGGGGGGGACTGCGACGAGCGCGGGCACCTTCACGGTACTGCCCCGGATCGCCTCTTTCAGCGTTCCGGCCGCCACGAATGGCGCCCAGGTCACGATCTACGGTACCGGCTTCGCGGCGACGGGCTCGGTCAGTTTCAATGGCGTCGCCGCCACGACGACCAGTTGGAACAACACCTCGATTGCGGCAACGGTCCCTGCGGGAGCCAGCACGGGCCCGGTGATCGTCAGCAACGCGGCCGGCGCGTCGAACGGCGCCAACTTTGTCGTTGCCAGCCGCGTCGATGCCCACAACCCCTTTGATCCGGCCGGCAACATGCACGTGGACGACTACTCGACGAAGGTCATGACGATCAATCCGGCCGGCTCGATCACGACCGTCAATGCCAGCGCCTCCTGGAACCTGAACGACGCGACGACCACCAGCAACGGGGACGCCTTCTACGCCGACCACATCACCGCCTTGAGTGTGCTGAAGTTCCCAAGCGGCGTCAGCAACCCGACGACCATCGCCTCGGGCATCAGCTATGCGTGCGGGGCCGCGATGGCCCCCAACGGCGACGTCTTCATTTCCGACAAGGGCGCGAGCGCGATCTACCGGGTGACCCAGGCCGGCCAGGTCACGGTGCTCGCCAACGGCTTGTCCGCTCCATGGGGGCTTGCGACGGATGCCTACGGCACCTTGTATGTGGCCTGCCAGGGTGACGGGGCCGTTCGGACCGTCAACCCCAATACGGGCGCCGTCGCGGTGTTCGCCACCGGGGTCGGGACGGACGTCCATTCCCTGGCCGTCGCCATGGACGGGACGGTCTACTTCGTGGACGAAGGCGGCTCGAACGTGGGGCGGATCTCGAACGGGATCGTCAACCCCACCTGGAGCGCGAACGTCGGGGGGGGCGGGCACTACGGCCTCGCGCTGGACAACAGCGGCACGATTTACGCCCCGTCCAACAGCAACCTTTACAAGGTCTCGCCCATCACGGGGGTCGCCACCCTCTGGACGACCGCGACCGGGTCCACGTTGGCCTTCTAGCGGGGTTGCCTAACGCCAGTCTCTCGCAAGCATCCCGTATACGGCGTGGTCGACGAAGTGGTCATGGAGCCACTCGGCCTGCCGGATGGCGCCCTCCAGCTCGAAACCGAGCCGTTCCGGAATGGCCCGGCTCTTGCAGTTTTCGACGGCGGCCCGGATCTCGACCCGGTTGAGGCCGAGATCCACGAGGGCATGCTGGACGAGCGCCCGGCATGCCCGGGTCATGATTCCGCGGCCCTGCACGTCACTCGAGAGCCAATAGCCGATGCTCGTGAAGCGGTGCACGTGGTTGATGTCATGGAACCCGATCACGCCCACCAGGGCGTCGTCCAGGAAGATCCCGGCCTGGAAGCCCCGGCCGTCCGCGAACTGCTGGCGCGAGTTGGCGATGAAGGTCGCCGTGTTCACATAGGACTGGGTCTCGTCCACCCACGGCAGCCACTCGCGCAGGTAGGGGCGCTGGCGATCGACCAGCGTGAACAGGGCCGGCGCGTGCCGGATCTCCAGGAGCCGCAGATCGGTCGTTTCATCGAGGCGGTGGCTGAACACTGGATCAGTCGTCCGCGACCTGCATCTGGTTGCGACCCTTGACCTTGGCGACGTAAAGCCCGCGATCGGCCCGTTCGATGAGCTCCGCGATACGCTCGTCTTCGAGGCGCAGGGCGCTCACTCCCAACGACACGGTGATCTGGCGCAGAGCGTTGCCTTCGGCATCCGTCAGCACGATCTCCGAAACCGCGCGCCGGATGCGCTCGGCCACGACTTTGGCCCCCTCCAGGTCGGTGTCCGGCAAACAGACGATGAACTCCTCGCCCCCGTACCGCGCGACCACGTCGGCGAGGCGCACGGCCTGCGTGACGACCGTCGAGACGGTCGTGAGCACCCGGTCCCCCATCCCGTGGCCGTAGGTGTCGTTGAAGCTCTTGAAGTGGTCGATGTCGAGCATGATGACAGCCAGGTGCCGCCGGTGACGCCGGGCCTGGGCGAAGTCGCGGTTGAGCTGGTCCTGGAAGAAGCGCCGGTTGTGCAACCCCGTGAGGGCGTCCGTCGAGGCCCGCAGGTTCGCCTCCTCGTAGCGGGCCACCATCTCCTCGAGGTCGGCGGCGCGGCGGGCCAGCTGCGAGTAGAGGTGGGCGTTCTCGATGGCCACCGAGGCGTGGTTGGCGATCGCTTCCAACAGCTTCAAGTCCCGATCGTCGAAGGAATGGACGATGGCCTGGGAGTCGACGTACAACAGCCCCAGGATCCGGTTCTTGGCGATGAGAGGGACGCACATGACCGTCCGCAGGTTGAGGGCCATGATACTTTCCTGCAGCTGCAGCTCCTCGTCCGAAAGGGCGTCCGAGATGGCGATCGACTCGCCCGATTGCAGCACCCGCTGGGCGATCGACTGGCTGATCGACTCCGCGTCGGCGTCGAGCACGTCCCCGTCCCGGTTCAAGGCGGCCCGGCACTGCAGCACCTCCTGATCCCAGAGGAACAGGAAGCCACGCTCGGCCTGGGTGACCTCGAGAGTCAAGGACACGACGAGCGTCAGGACCTCCTCCATGACGAGGGTGGTCGAGATGGTGCGGGACAGCTCGTTGAGCATCTCGAGCTTGCGGCTCTTGTCCTGCCACTCGCGGTGCAGGGTCGCGTTCTCGATGGCGTTCGCCGCGAGGGCGGCGAGGCTCATGACCACGTCGAGGTCCCGCTCGTCGAAGGCCTCGTCCACCGTCTGGCGATCGACGTACAGGGCTCCTACCACGACGTGGCGCATCTTGAGCGGGACGCACAGCACCGTCCGCAGGTGGAGGGCCTGGATCGACTGGGAGTGCTTGAACCGCTCGTCCGACAGGGCATCCTTGAGGCAGATCGGCTGCTCGCTCTTGAGCACCTCGTCCGCGATCGAGCGGCTGATGACCCAGTCGCTGTTGTCCTCGCCCTGGGCCATGTTCCGCAGCTGCCCGATCTCGATCGAGTCCCCCTGGTAAAGCAGCAGGAACCCGCGCTCGGCTCGCGTGATCTCGAGGATCAGGTCCATGGCCATCTCGAGGACGAGCTGCAGGTCGTGGACCTGGTTGATCCGCATGGCGAACTGGATCAGCTGCTCCAGCCGTTCCTGGGTCCGCCAGGAATCGGCCGTGCGGGCCTCGTGGTCGTGGATGAAGGCGAGCAGGTCGGCCACGTCGCCCTGCAGGCGCGTGACGCGATCGCTGAGGTTTCCTTCCTGCTTGCGGTCCTGCCCGCGCGGGACCCAAGGGGCGAGCCACGCCGCCTCGAAGTCCGCTTGCTGGTCGTACTCCAGGCTCGACAGGAGGCGCGCCGACTCGTTCTTGGCCATCTGCTTGAGGGCCTGCCCGCGCAGCGGGTCGACTTCGGCGAGCAGGCGCAGGATACGGCCGTGCAGCATGGGGCAGCCGATGGCTTCCGTGAGGTTCAGTCCCTTGCGCAGGTGCTCGGAGGCGAGGCTACGGCGATCCTGCACGAGCTGCAGCTCGCCCAAGAGGGCGTGGCACTGGGCCGCGAGCATCTGGGCGCCGATCTCGTCGGCATCCTGGAGCGACTCGTGGGCTAGACGCTGGGCCGCACCGAAGTCACGCTGACCGGCTGCGACCAGGGCGAGGCCCCAGCGGGCCCGGGCGGCCACCCCGCGGGAATTGGCTTGAAGGGCCGCCTGTTCGGCCTGCGTCAGGGTCGCCCGGGCTCCGCCGCGATCGCCCGCCCACAGCTGGGCGAGCCCGCGCAGGGTTTCCTGAGGGGGAATCACCTCGCGCACGCCCGTCTCGGAGGCCATGGCGAGGGCCGCCTCGGCGTACTGGCCGGCCTCCTTGAACCGCCCCAGCTGCAGGAGGGCCTCGGTGCGGTAGACCGAGACGGTGGCCTCCAGGTAGCGGTTGTTCATCTCCCGGGCGAGCTCGATCCCGTGCTCCACGGCGCTCCAGCCCGCCCCGAGCTGGCCCTGGTAGAGCTGGGTGATGCCCAGGAGGCTGCTCGCCATCCCCTCGGCGAACCGGCTCCGGGTGGCGATCGCCCCCTGATTCGCCGAATCCGCCAGGCGCTCGGCCTCGATCAGGTCACCCGTCTCGAAGGAGACGATGGCAAGGTTCAGGAGGCTGAAGATCTCCTCGTCGCGCTGGCCTACCTCCGCGTTCAGCTGGCGACACCGCTGGAAGCACTCGTTGGCCTCGGCATAGCGGGCCATGGCGAGGTAGGCGTTGCCCAAGAGCATGGTCGTGTCGTTGAGTCCGAGCTTGTCGCCGATCGACTCCTTGATGGCGAGGCTTTCCTGCAGGTGCCTCAGGCCCTCTTCCTGCCGGACCGGATCCGACGAGAACAGGTAGCCCAGAAAGGCCAGGCTCTCGGCCAGCGTGACGGCGATGCCCCGCTCGCGCGAGACGGTGAGGGCGCGGCCGTAGGAGTCGAGCGTCACCTCGATCGCCCCCCCGAAGTAGGCGATCCGCCCCAGGGTCGTGAGGGCTCGGGCCTGTTCACGCGGCGCGTCTGCCGCCTCGGCGACCTCGCCCGCGCGCTGCAGGACGGCCTTGGCCTGCTCGTAATCCCCCTTGACCTGGTGGACCTTGCCGAGGCTCGTGAGCGCCCGGGACAGGAGGACGGTCTCGCCCAGCTCCTCGCAGAGGGGCACGGCGATCTCCAGGGCGACCTGGGCCTCTCCCATGGCGCCGAGGCGGCGCTCCACGTCCTCGAGGGCCATCAGGTAGCGCAGGCGCATCGGGCGATCGCCCGAGCCATCCATGTGCGAGAGGCCGGCTTTCAGGAAGCCACGGGCCGTGGTGTGGGCGAAGAGCTCCAGGTTGCGTTCGCCGGCCCGGAGGGCGTGCGGCACGGCGCGTGCGGGTTCATCGCTCGCCAGGAGGTGCTCGGTGACGGCGTTCAGGAGCCCCACGTCGTCCGGAGAATCGGCCAGCTGGGGTTCGAGGGACCGGGCGATCTGGCCATGCAGGGCGCGCTTGAAGTCGTCGGACATTCCATCGAGCACGAGCGCCTGCAGCGAGTGATGGATGAAGCGGTAGCGCTCTTGGACGCATTCGACGACGCCTTCGCGCTCCAGGGCGGCGAGGGCCTGGTAGAGCCGTTCATCGTCGAGCGTGCAAACGGCGCTCAGCACCGGGAGGAAGGCCGTGGGGGCGGCGAGGGCGATCGCCTTGGCCACCGCCTCGGCGTCGGGTCCGAGGGCCACCAGCTTCTGGCCCAGCATGGCGTGCAGATCGCGGGGTAGGGCCCCGAGGTTGAAGCCCCCCTCGGTCTGCCAGTGACCGTCGACGCTCACCAGCATGCCGGACTCGACCAGGTGGTGGAGCAAGTCGTTCAGGTAACGCGGGTTGCCATCGCTGACTTCCAGCAAGGGGTGCAGGAAGGCGGGGGCCAGTGCCTCGGTGCCGAGCATGGAGGCCGCCATCCGAGTCATGGCGGCGGCTTCCAGCCGACCCAGCTCGAGGAGGGTCGCGCCCTCGCCGGGGGCCTCGGCTCCGAGCAGGACCACGTTCAAGGGGGTTGACGCGCTGTTGCGGATCAGGTGGCCGACGAGCTCGGCGGAGGGCTCGTCGAGCCATTGCGCGTCGTCGACGAGCAACACGAGGCCGCGGGCCTGGGCGATCGCCGAGAGCAGCTCGAAGACGGCCCCCTGCAGGCGCATCTTCTCCTGCTGGGGTTCGAGGGCTTCGGCCCGCGGCGCCTCGGCGAGTTCGGGCAGGAGGCGCGCGAGCACTGGGGCCTGGGCTTCCAGGACGTCCGGGCAAACGGTCTTGGCGAGCGGCAAGAGGCTTCGCAGCGCTTCGACGATGGGGCCGTAGGGCGCGCCGTGCTCGTCGCAGCGGACCAGGGAGACGGCTCGGCCGGCCAGCTGAGCGATCAGATTGAACTCTTGACCGAGGCGGCTCTTGCCGCTGCCTTCGGGGCCGGTGACGGCGATCGCCCCGCCGGTTCCCGCTTGCAGGCAGATTTCGAAGGCGGCCAGCTCCTCGTCGCGCCCGACGAACGAGGCCGTGAGCAGGGTCGTCCCGACCTCTTCGGCCTTGAAGCCGAGGGCCGTGAGGACCTCCCCGGCGCTCTGGTAGCGTCTGAGCGGGTCCTTGGCCAACAGGCGCGTGATGACCCGCGCGAGGTCCTCGTCGATCGTGAGGTCCGGGTCGAAGGGCGGGACCGGGGCCTCCAGGTGGGCCTTGATGAGGGCGATCGCCGTCTCCCCCTGGTAGGGCGGATGACCGGCCAGCAGGTGGTAGGCGACGGCGCCCAGGGAGTAGAGATCGGCGCGCTGATCGACCTGCCCCCCGCGCGCCACCTCGGGGGCCAGGTAGAAGAGGGTGCCGCGGATGGGGCCACCGGCGCGCCCAGCCCGCTCCATGAGCCCGAAATCCATGATCTTGACGACACCGTCGGTCGTCACCCGGACGTTTTCCGGCTTGAGGTCGCCGTGCACGTATCCCTGGGCGTGGATGAAGGCGAGGGCCCGCAGGAGGCCGGAAAGGACGGTCCGGACACGCTCACTGGGCAGCGGAAGGGTCTCGTCGAGGCCCTGGCCGCTGATCACCTCCATGGTGAAGTAGGGGGTGCCGTCCTCGAGGGCGCCGTAGTCATACACCTCGACGGTGTGCGGGTGGCGCAGCCGGGTCATGGTCCAGAATTCGTGCTTGAGCTGCTGCAGAGCGGCGTGGCCATTGCCGTGCACGAGCTTGAGGGCGACCTCTCGATCGGTCACCCGGTCGCGAACGGCCAGCACCTTGCCCATGCCCCCTTCGCCCAGAGGCGCGAGGACGTCGTAGCGGTTGGCGATCGCATTGGACATGCCGGGGCTCCGTCAGACGCTTAGCTGCTAATGTCTTGCCCCGACGGCGTTCGGTTTAATCCCAGGGCCTCCACTGCACGCCCAGGTAGAACCGGTTGTCCCCAGTGCCTGACAGGCCGCGGATCCAGGCGCCGGTGAGGCCGTATTTGTTGCCCCAGCCGTGCGGGTAGTAGTTGGCCGAGACCCGGAACTCGGGGGTGACCGGGTTGTAGATCTCACCCAGCACGTTTAGATTCTCCATCGCCTGCCAGTCGAGCCCTGCTCCGATCTTGCTGCGCACCAGGCCCAGGTGGAAGCCGAGCCCGTCGGCGAGGAAGTCGGGTTTGCCCCAGGTCGCGTCCCAGAAATTCTCGCCCCCGATGTCCTCGATCCCCCCGTAGAAGGCATCGTTCGGCAACCGTAGCCCCAGGTTGAAGTCCCCGCTGATGAACGCCGGGTGGTCGAGGTGCTGCACCCCGGACATGTTGAAGCGGGGCGACAGCTTGGGCGGGTGCTGGGTGGCCGTCGAGACCTGGGTCGTCATGCTCCGCGTGTTCGCGATGATGTCCCGCAGGTCTGCCTTGACCTTGGGATCCGACGAGATGTGCTCGACCTGCGAGGCGATCCCCTCCAGGCTCCCCGTGAGGGCCCGCAGGTTGGCCATGGTGGCCTTGGCGTCGACGAACTGGTCCCCGTGCCCCGCGATCGACTCGTAGCCCCGCCGGACCTGCCCCGTGAGGGTCCGCAGGTCGCTCACGACCGCCTGGATGTCCTCGGGGCTCAGGGCCCGCGTGAAGCCGTCGGCGTCGGCCAGGAAGCCCTGGGCCCCCTTCGCGACTTCATCCGTGTGGTGGATTAGGGTGTTGAGCTCCTTGAACGCCGTCTGGAAGTTCTTGAGCCCGTCCTTGAGCGCCATGCGGGCGTCCGGCGAGTTCGCCAGGTCCCGCAGGCCGCGCAGCGCCTTGTTGGCCTGCTCGAGGGCGACCTCGATGCGGGGAGGGGTGTCCCCGAACACGGTGGCGTCTGGCTGGAGAAAGGAAATGGGAACGTCGGACTTCTCGGGCGGGAAAATCTCGAGGTTCTTCTCGCCGATGATCCCCTTGTTGAGCACCTTGAACTGGGACCCCGTCAGGATCTTGGTCTGGCGGTCGGTGATCTCCATGTCGACCCGCACCGTGCGCTCCTGCGGGGTCACCACGATCACCCGGCCGATCCGGACACCCATGAGCAGCACGTAGGCCCCCGGCAACAGGCCATCCACGTCGGAGTAGATGGCATGGAGGCGGTAGCCATGGGGTTTGAGCGAGACCTGCGCCAGCCAGGCCATGCTCACCACCAGCAAGAGCAGCGACAGCAGGGTGACGAGCCCGACTCGAGCCGTGGCGCTGAGCTTCAACGGTGCCTCTCCTGAACGACTAAGCACGGAAGCCCGATGTTCCTATCGGGCATGCTTGGGCCCGGCTATTGTACCCCGGGCACGCCCCGCTCGCCACGCAAAAACGCCGAAATGACCGGGTTCTCGCTGTGCAGGATCTCGTCAGGCCGCCCGGTGCCGATGACTCGTCCCTGGTGCAGCATGGTGATGTGGTCGGCCGTGCGCTGGATGGTCGAGAGCTGATGGGTCACGACGATCGAGGTCGCCCCCGTGCGGTGAGCGATGTCGACGATCAGGTCCTCGATCACGGTCGAGGTGATCGGATCGAGGCCCGTGGTCGGCTCGTCGTAGAGGATCAGCTCGGGGTTGACGGCGATCGCCCGGGCGATCGCCGCCCGCTTCTGCATGCCGCCGGACAGCTCCGAGGGGTACGCGTCAGCCGTCCCCGCGAGCCCCACCACGGCGAGCTTTTCCTCGACGACCTCGCGAATGGTCCCGTCAGGGAGGGCTCCGTGCTCGCGCAGGGCGAAGCCCACGTTCTCGCCCACCGACATGCTGTCGAAGAGGGCGGCCGACTGGAAGACCATCCCGACCCGGTGCCGGAAGGCCATCCAGCGCACCGCGTCGAAGGTCGTGAGCTCCTGGTCGTCGGCGGCGATCGAGCCTGCGTCCGGGGTCAAGAGCCCGATCAGCATGCGCAGCAGCGTGCTCTTGCCGCATCCCGACGGCCCGATGATCACGGAGGTCTCTCCCGCCGGGAACTCGCAACTGACACCCGTCAGGATGGCCTTGGCCCCGAACGACTTGCTGAGGTTGGTGACCGAGAGGTGCATCACGAACGGCCCGGGAAGAGCAGGAGCGAGAGGAAGTAGTTGCTCACGAAGATGGTGATGAGGGCGAACACGACCGAGTCGGTGGTTGACTTGCCCACCCCCTTGGCCCCGTTCGAGGTGGTGATGCCCTGCTGGCACCCGATCACCCCCACGATCCCCCCGAACACGGCCGCCTTGACCAACCCCCTCAGCACGTCTCCCGGCCCCAGGAGGTCCTGGATGCTGTCCAGGTAAAGGGTTGACGTGATTCCCTTGACGAGCACGGCCACCCCGAGCCCGCCTGCGAGCCCCACCAGGTCCGCCAGGAAGGCCAGAACGGGCATCATGACCACGCAGGCGAGAACCCGCGGGACGACCAGGTAGTCGATCGGATCGGTCGCGAGGGTGACCAGGGCGTCGATCTGCTCGGTGACCTTCATGCTACCCAGCTCGGCGGCGATCGCCGCCCCCACTCGGCCCGCGACCACGACCCCGGTGAGCGTGGGGGACAGCTCGCGGACGAGCGCCATGGCCGACACCCCGCCAATCACGGACTGGGCCCCGAAGCGGATGAATTCATTGGCGATTTGCAGGGTGAAGACCATGCCGACCGACAGGGCGGTGACGAGGGCGATGGGCAGGCTATCGACGCCGATGAGCGCCATCTGCTGGAAGGTGTTGCGCCAGTGGGTCCGCCCCTGGATGACCCGCTTGGTGACGGCGAGGAACAGCGACACGAGGGCGCCGAAGCGCTCGAGGAGGCCGATCGACTCCCCCCCGAGCTGCTCCAGTAGCTTGAGCGAAGCTGAGGGCGATGAGGCGGTGGCCTGGGAGCGGGCGGAATCAGCCGACATGGGAGGTCACGTCCAGGAAGCTGGCGCGGGGCAGGGCGGGTGCCGGCATCATACGGCTTAACTCGACGAGGGGCAAGATTTGCGCACCGGCCAAAACCAGGTATGTGAAACGGTTTGGCCGACGTGTCGGCTCGAAGGAACAGTTTTGCCAGGCGCGCAAAGAAGCCCCCGGGAAGCTCCCGGGGGCCAGGGTCGTGGGGAGCGAGGCCTAGGCCCGCACCGCCGACTTGTTGATCTCGTCCAGCCGGGCGAGCGTGGTCGCGAAGTCGCGATCCTCGCCGATCGGGTTGGTGTGGACGTCGCGGATGACCCCGTGGGAGTCGATGATGAGGGTCGACCGGGAGGCGCAACCCTTGTCTTCGAGCCAGATGCCGAACTCGCGGGTCCACTTGCCGTGGGGGTTCCAGTCGCTCAGGAGCGGGTAATCGAGCCCGCCCATGGACTGGGCATACTGCTTGTTGGTGTGCACGCTATCGACGGAAACACCCAGAACCTGGGTGTTGCGGGACTTGAACTCCGAAACCTTGGAGCTCACGTCCGGCAATTCGCGTGTTCAGACAGGCGTGAAGGCGAAGGGAAAGAACACGAGCGCGACGTTCTGCCCGGCGAAGTCGCTCAGGCTGAAGCTCTTGTTCTCCCCCTTGAAGGTGCCTTCCAGCCTGAAATCGGTGACTCGGTCGCCGACTTTCAGCATGGGGAATCCTCCTGGTGGGGATCGGGGGTTGACCCCGGGGCGATGCGAAACCCCAGCAGTATAGCACCCGAGCAGGCCATCGGTAGGATCGGTGGGGTGCGAGTTTGGCATCTTGGATGAGGAGTCGTCATCCAGGGTTGGTGCGGGTGGATCTGGGGTGGGCTGGGTATGCAAGGGTTGGTTGGCAATCTTCATAAAGGAACCCGATGCGTTCAGCTTGGTGGTGGCTCGCGGTCGCCAGCCTCGCCTGCCTGTGCCTGTCGTGCGCCGGTCCGTGGGTACCTCGACCGGTGGGACAGCCCGTGGCCGGCGCGGCGGTTCCGATCGTGCGTCCGATTCGCGGCCACGTGAGCGACTTGCCACGCCGTACCCAGGCCACCATTGGACAGATCGGGACCGGCGCGACCGTCTCGCTGATCGACACCGGCACCAACAACACCGTCGCGACCACCCTCACCGATGCGTCCGGCAACTTCATCCTGACCTTTGCGACCTCGTTTCGACCGGTGCCGGGGCGGGTCTACTACCTGGAAGCCGTCAAGGGCCTCCTCTCGGGAGGTCAGGCCAACATGGCGGGGGTCGATGCGGCCCGCATCCGGACCCTCATCCAGTACCAGAACGGCTGGATCAGCCTGACGAGCGCGAGCCCCGACTCTCCGCTCAACATCGGGCAGACGACGACGGCCGTGAGCGTGATCGCCTCCCTGCGATCGGCCTTCAATCCCGTCAATTACGCCCAGCTGATCGGCAGCGTCTCGGGCACCACGTTCACCCCGGCGGGCGGGATCGCCGCCAGCGAGTTCAACCAGGTCAACGCCCTGGTGCAGACGGCCCTCACGGTCGACATCGACCCCGTCTACTACGTCCTCTACGACCAGGGCAGCGGCAACTACGTCGCTCAGCCGCGCGGGCTGCTCGTCTCCTCGATCAACCCGGCCTCGGGGTCGTTCGGGGCGACCATCACCATCACGGGCAGCGGCTTCGGGGCGAGCCCCAGCGTCCGCTTCAACGGTTTGCTCGGCGTCGCCACCACCATCAACGGCCCCCAGACCCAGATCACCACCCGGGTGCCGGCCGGAGCGACGAGCGGTCCCCTGACGATCCAGATCGGGACCCTGATCTTCGGCCCCGCCAACTTCGCGGTGGTCAACTGGGACGGCCACAACTGCTTCGACGCCGCCAACAATCTTTACCTCTCGGGCAACGGCGACGGCTCGATCTACCAGCTCACGCCCGCGGGCTCCCTGAGCCTGTTCGTGCGGGATCCGTCTCTCAACAAGCCCAATGGCCTCTGCCTCGACTCGGCTGGCAACCTCTACGTGGCTAACCAGGTGAACAACGTCATCACCAAGATCACCCCCCAAAAGGTCCTCTCGACCTATGCCTCGGGCGGCGGGCTGTCGACTCCGGCCGGGGTCTGCCTGGACGCCTCCGGGAGCCTGTACGTGGCCAATTCGGGCGCCAACACCATCCTGAAGGTTCCGCCTGGGGGGGGGACCCCGACCTTCTTCGCGAACGTCTCCGGCAACCCGGACAAACTGGCGATCGCCCCCGACGGCTCGCTCTGGGTCTGCCCCTATAACGGCAACTATGTCTACCGGGTGTCGTCGAGCGGAGTAGTGACACAGGCGAGCAACGTCAACTTCAGCGGCGGCCTGCAGGGCATCGCCTTCGACAGCGGCGGCAACGCCTACGTGGCGGACCGCGGGGGGAACCGGGTCGCGCGGATCGCGTCCACGGGGGACGTGAGCACCTTTGCGACCGTCTCCAACCCACCCGGCGGCCTCGCCATGCGAACGGACGGGGTGCTCTACGTCGCGAGCTCTTGGGGCTGGATCGAGGCCTTCGCCCCCAACGGCGGTCCCAACGGCGGGCTCTTCCAGGCCGTGACCTCCTACGGCCACCGGGGCTCCTCGATCAAGGTGGACAACAACCGGAATCTCCTGATGACGGCGGGCTTCGGAGACGGCGCCAACACCCAGAGCGTGTACCGGGCCCCCTGGAACGCGGCGAGCGCCTCCTACGGCCTGTTCGCGCCCCTGGCCAACGGTTTACCCAACCCGTCGGCCGTGACGGTCGACTCGGCCAACAACGTCTACGTCGGGGACTGGGCGGACGGGGTCTACCGGATCAACGCGGGCGGAGGGTCCCCGTACAAGTACCTGACCGGCTTCCAGCAGGTGGCGGGGCTCACCTTCGACGGCAACGGCAAGCTTTACGTCAGCGCCACGCAGGGAGGCAACAACGGGGTCTACCGGTTCAACGGGAGCACGCAGGAGAAGGCCTATGGCTTCTACAACTCCGGCGGCAACAACCTCCGGGACATCTGCGCCGACTCGAGCGGCAACTTCTACATCGCCGATGCCCGCTTCGGTCGGATCCTGCGCTTCACGCCCAATGGCGACCTCAGCGCCTACCAGACCGGGTTCAACGACCCGGAGGGCGTGACCGTCGGCCCCGACGGCAGCGTCTACGTCGCCGAGTACGGCAACAACCGCATCCAGCGGATCGACAAGAACACCCTCGCCGTCACGACCTGGGCGAGCGGTACCCCGAACCCCGAGGGGATCGCCTTCGACGCCACGGGAAGCCTCTACGTGTCGAACCAGGATGGCAGCAACCAGGTCCAGCGGGTGCCGCCCGGGGGAGGAACCCCCATCGTCTACGCGACCAACATCCCGGGCCCCTGGGGGATGACGGTCGATACTTCCGGCAACCTCTACGTCGCAAGCGACACGAACGGCTCGGTCTTCCGGGTCCCGGCCGGATCCACCCCGCCGTTCAACGCGTCGGGGGCCACCTTCGGAACGGGCGTTGCGCCCAACGACGTCGCCCCTCGGCGCCTCGTCTACAAGGCCTCGGTCAACCAGGTCTTCCTCACGGCCGACTCCACCTCGCGGCTCTTCGCCATCCCGCCGGCCGGCGGCAATTGGCTCCAGGTCTACTCGGGGAACTTCTGGACCGGGGGATTGTGTCTCGGGACCGACGGAAACTTCTACGCGGCCGACAGCGGGGGCTGGCCCGGCATCTATCGGATCACCTACCCCGCCTACGCCGGCTCGGTCGTCGCCGAGCAACCGGTCGGTCCGGGTCAGCTCGCCATCGACCCGACCAATCGTTACCTGTACGTGGCCGAGTACGACTTCGACAACGTCCTGCGCATCGATACCCAGACCGACACCTTCCACGTCATGACGGGTTACCAGGGCACCCCCATACGCGGGATCGCCTTCAACCCGGTCGACCAGCGGCTCTACTTCCAGCCCGACGGCGGCTTGACCCAGGTCTTCACGAACCTGACCACCGGGACCTTTGCGGCCTACAGCGGCGGCAACAACGGGGGCCGGGAGATCACCTTCGACTCGGCGGGCAACCTGTACGGGGCAACCTGGGACGGCGCCAACAACGCGTCGGTCGGGGTGGTCTCCCGGATTCCCAGTGGCGGCGGAGCCGCTGCTCCCCTACCAGGAGTGTGGATCAATGTTCCGGTGTTCTAGGAAGAGCCAAGGGGGCTGGTGGCGGGGCCTGCTGATCGCCTTGCTGGCGATCGCCCTTCCATCCTGCCTGGGCCCCTCCTGGTTCGCGCCGCGGGTCTCCCCTGATCGCCCGGTCGTGATGGCCGTGGGACAAACCCCGCCGCTGCGGGGCCAGGTCCAGCGCCTCGCGCGCGCGACCCAGGCCACCATCGGACAGATCGGGGCCGGCGCCACCGTCTCCTTGATCGACACCGGCACCAACAACACGGTCTCGACGGCCCTCGCGGACGCGAACGGCAACTTCGTCCTCACCTTCAGCGGGGGCTTCGTACCGATCCCGGGACGGGTCTATTACCTCGAGGCGATCAAGGGCTTGTCCTCCGGCGGCCAGCCCAACGGGGCCGGCGCGGACGCCGCCCGGGTCCGCACCCTCGTCCAGTACCAAAACGCTTGGGTCAGCCTGGTGCCGGGCACCGGGGTCAACGTCAACGAGGCCACCACGGCCGTCAGCATCATCGCCTCCCTGCGGTCGGCCTTCAGCCCGGTCAATTACGCCCAACTCATGGGCTCGGTCAACGGCTCCTCCTTCACGCCCGCGGGCGGCATCGCCCTCACCGAGTTCAACCAGACCTATGCCCTGGTGCTGCAGGCTCTGGCGAGCGATACCGATCCGCTCGACTATGTCATCTACGACTCCGGCAGCGGGAGTTACCTGCCGCAGCCCCGGGGTGTCGCCATCTCGGCGATCAACCCGGCTTCGGGCTCCTACGGGGCGACCGTGACGATCACCGGACAGAACGTGGGCTCGAGCCCGATCGTGCGCTTCAATGGGACGGTCGGGACCGGGACGGCCGTGAACGGGCCGCAGACCCAGATTACGACCCAGGTCCCGGTGGGCGCGACGAGCGGGCCGCTCACCGTCCAGATCGGGGCCCTGGTCTTTACCGCCGGGAACTTCGCCGTGGCCAACTGGGACGGCCACAACGTCTTCGACGCCGCCAACAACCTCTACGTGGCGAGCGCGGGCACTAACACCCTCTACCAGGTTTCGCCGGCCGGAGCCGTCAGCGTGTACTGCCAGGATCCAGCCCTGCAGCAGCCGGATGGCCTCGCCTTCGACCGCGCGGGCAATCTGTACGTCTCGAACTGGCAGAACAACCTAATCCTCAAGGTCACGCCGGCCAAGGTCGTCTCGGTCTACGCCTCGGGGGGAGGCCTCGCCAACCCGGCGGGCCTCTGCTTCGACGCGACCGGTAGCCTGTACGTCGCCAACTACACGGGCGGCAACGTCCTGCGGGTGGCGCCGGGGGGGGGGACCCCGACCACGCTCGCCACCATGGCGAATCCGACGGCGATCGCCGCCGCCCCCGACGGCACCTTCTGGGTCACGGCCGGTGGAGGCAGCGGGAATCTCGACAAGGTGACCTACCAGGGTGGGGTCAGCCTGGCCTCGACCAATACCTTCGCCAATCCGTCGGGGATCGCCTTCGACAGCACGGGCAACGCCTACGTGTCGGAGCGCGGGAACAACCGGATCGACAAGGTCACCCCCGGCGGGATCGTCAGCACGTTCTGCAGCATGACCGGGGCCTCGAACCTGGCCATGCGAACGGATGGGGTGCTGTTCGCCGCGAGCAACCTCAACTTCATCGAGTCGTTCGCCTCCAACGGGGCCCCCAACGGGAGCCTCGCGCAGGCGGTGGTCGCCGACAGCCAGCAGGGCTCGTCGATCAAGGTCGACCGCAACGGGAACCTCCTGGTCTGCTCGGGCTTTGGCCAGGGAACCAACACCCAGGCCGTGTACCGGGCCCTCTGGTATCCCGCCAGCTCGTCCTTCGGCCTGTTCAGCCCGCTCGCTTCGAGCCTGCCGAACCCGTCGGCCGTGACCGTCGACCAGAACAACAACGTCTACATCGGGGACTGGACCGACGGCCTCTACCGGATCAACGCGGGGGGCGGGGCGCCCTACAAGGTCGCGACCGGGTTCAACCAGGTCGCTGGGCTTGCCTGCGACACCTCGACCGGAAAGGTCTACGCCAGCGCGGCCTCGGGCAGCAGCAACGGCGTGTTCCGGTTCAACGGGGGGACCGCAGAGCGGGCGTACGGGTTCGGCGAGGCCTTCAACGGGATCTGCCAGGCCTCGCCCAGCGGTACCTTCTACGTCGCGGACGCCGGCCTCGGCCAGATCCTGTCCATCACCTCGACTGGCGACCTGACGGTCTATAAGACGGGCTTCAGCGACCCCGAGGACGTAGCCGTGGGCCCCGACGGCAGCCTCTACGTCGCCGAAAATGGGAACAACCGCATCCAGCGGATCGACAAGAACACGCTCGCCGTGACGACCTGGGCGTCTGGGGTCCAGGACCCCGAGGGGATCGTCTTCGACAACGCGGGAAACCTCTACGCCACGAATTACGACAGCAACAACCGGGTGCAGCGGATTCCCGCGGGTGGCGGCAGCCCCATCTCCTACGCGATCAACATCCCCTTGCCCTACGGGCTCGCGATCGACCCAGCGGGCAACCTCTTCGTGTCGAGCCGCACCAACCAGTCCATTTTCCGCATCCCCGCCGGAGTGTCCCCTCCCTTCGACGCCTCCGCCTCCACGTGGGCCACGGGGGTCTTCCCTTACAACGGCCTCACGCCACGCCGCATGGCCTTCAAGCCTGCCACCGGGGAGCTGTACTTCACGGCCGACGGCGATGAAAGGCTCTTCCGGGTCCCGGCGGCGGGCGGGAACTGGACCCTGTACAGCAGCGCCCTCCGCCGCGACCTGCTGGGCCTGGTGCTCGGGCAGGACGGCAACTTCTACGGCAGCAACGAGGGCTACGTCCAGCGGCTGTACGTGCCCGGCCTGACGACCGACCTCTTGGCCCAGCTGCCGCGCAGCCCGCGCGCCATCGCGGTCGATGCGGCCAACCGATACGTCTACGTGGCCGACGGTGAGCTGAACACCATCGTCCGCATCGACAGCGTGACGGACGCTGTCCGGACCTACGACCTCCAGACGGGCAACAACCTCTACGGGGTCGCCATCAGCCCGGTCGACAACCGACTCTACTTCGAGCTGGACAACGGGACGGCCCGGGTGTTCACCAACCTGGCCTCCGGGACGTTCACGACCTACGGCAGCGGGGTCGGCGGCGGACGCGAGATCTCGTTCGATGCCGCCGGCAACATGTACGGGGTCACCTGGACCAACTCCCAGTACCAGGACCACGGGACGGTGGTCATGACCCCGGTCGGCGGAGGCGTCGGAGCGCCCGTCACCAGCGTCTGGTTCAATGGCACTTCGTTCTAGCTGGCCAACGCTGGGGATCTGGGGAGTCGCGGTGGCGATCGCCGCCTGCACCTCGCCGGATACCGGCGACGTCGTCACGATCGAGCGAACCCCGACCGCTACGAGCCCGTCGGCCGTGTCGACCGCGAGCCAGGCGACTACCAGTCAGGTCCTGGGCGGGGCGATCAGCGGGGTCTCCGTCCCCCCGACGCCCACGCCCACCCCCACTTCGACTCCTGGACCCTCGCCGACCCCGACCCCCTCCCCGACGCCGGCGCCGATCGTCGTGGTCGCGCCCACTCCGACTGCCCTGCCTACCCTGCGCCCGTCGCCCTCGCCGAGGCGCTAACCCTGGGCCCGGCCGCGGGTGAGGCTCATGAGCCCTTCCATGAGTTCGATGGGCATCGGGAAGATGATCGTCGAGTTCTTCTCGGCCGCGATCTCGGTCAGGGTCTGTAGGTAGCGAAGTTGGAGGCTGGTGGGCTCGGTGGAGATCACCTTGGCCGCCTCGGCCAGGGCCTTGGAGGCCTGTAGCTCGCCGTCGGCGTGGATGATCTTGGCGCGCTTCTCACGCTCGGCCTCGGCCTGCTTGGCCATCGCCCGCTGCATGGTTTGGGGCAACTCGACGTCCTTGATGTCCACGGCGCTCACCTTGACCCCCCAATTCTCCGTGGCCTCGTCGATGATCTGCTGCAGGCGCTGGTTGATCTTCTCGCGCTCGGCCAACAGCTCGTCGAGGGCGAATTGGCCCAGGATGTTGCGCAACGTCGTCTGAGCGATCTGCAGGGTGGCCATGTGGTAGTCGAAGATCTTGGTCACGGCGTCCGAGGCGTTGACGATCCGGAAGTAGACGACGGCGTTGACCTTGATCGTGACGTTGTCGTGGGTGATGACCTCCTGCGGGGGCAGGTCGAGGGTCAGGGTGCGCAAGTCGACCTTGGCCATGCGGTCGAGGATGGGCACCAAGAGGATGAGCCCCGGCCCCTTGGCCCCGACCAGGCGCCCCAGGCGGAACACGACCCCGCGCTCGTACTCCTGCACGACCCGGATGGCCGAGAAGAGGATGAACAGGGCGAGGACGATGAGGAAGGAGAAGCTGCTCAGAAAGCCGATCACGTGGGTCCTCCTAGCGGTTGTTCAGCGACGGCGACGACGAAGAGGGTGAGGTTGTCCATGCGGCGCACCTGGACCCGTCCGCCCACGGGCACGGAGCCATCCAGCGAGACAGCGCGCCAGCGCTCGCCCTTGAGGAAGACCTGGCCTTCGGGGTCGAGCGGGGTGCGGGCCTCGGCGATCGCCCCCACCAGCCCTTCCGAGCCGGTCGTCACCTGGCGACGCTGGGCCCGCACGGCCATGGTGACCATGAGGGCGACGAGGGCCCCCGTGGTGCCCGCGATGGTCGCGATCAGGGGCCGCGAGACCTCGAAGCCCGGGGTCCCAGGGGCGATCAGCATGAGGGCTCCGAGCACGAGCGAGATGATGCCCCCCACGGCGAGCCCGCCGTAGGTCGGGATGAACAGCTCGGCGATGAAGAGCAGGAAGGCGAAGCCGATGAGGGCGAGCCCGGCGACGTTGACGGGCAGCATGCCCATCGAGAAGAGGCCCAGGAGCAGACACAGCCCCCCGATGATGCCGGGCAGGATGAGCCCGGGGTTCGAGAGCTCGAAGAAGAGTCCGAGCATGCCCAGGTTGAGCAGGACGAGCGCGACGCTCGGGTTGCTGAGCACCTGGAGGGCCTCTTCGAGGCCAGTCATGGGCAGCGTCGTCACGGCCGCGTGGCGGGTGTGCAGGGTGACGGGATGGCCCCCGACCGGGACGACCCGGCCATCGATGCGATCGAGCAGGGTGGGCAGGTCCGGGGCCGTGAGGTCGACGACGTGCTGCTTGACCGCCTCTTCGCTGTTCAGGCTGACGGCCTTGCGGACCGCCCGCTCGGCCCAGTCGGCGTTGCGGTGGTGGGAGGTGGCCAGGCCGCGGATGTAGGCGGCGGCGTCATTGGTCACCTTGTGTTTCATGGTGCCCTGGATGTCCTCGCCGCCGCTGCCCACGGGGCTTGCCGCCCCGATGGCGGTGTTGGGGGCCATGGCGGCCACGTCGGCCGCCTCGGTGATGAAGGCCCCGGCCGAGGCGGCCCGGCCGCCCGCCGGGGAGACGTAGACGATGACCGGGATCCGGGAGGCCTGCATGTGCTGGATGATGTCGCGCATGGCGGAATCCAGCCCGCCGGGCGTGTCCAGGGCGATCACGGCGGCTGTCGCCCCGTCCTTCTCAGCCTGATCGAGCGAACGCCCCAAGTAAAGGGCGATCACCGGGGTGATGGCCCCGCGCACCGGGAAGACGTCGATGCGGGAGACTGGGGCCCGCGTCGGAGAGGCCAAGCCCGGGAGGGTGCCCAGAGCGAGCAAGAAGGCCCATCCCAGGACCAAAAGGCGCCGAAGTAGATGGCTCGCCATCGGCGACCTCCTTTCGATCGCGAGGCTAGCCTACTCCTGAGCCTGATTTAAAGCAAGCGGTCCCATCCGACCGGATGGGACCGCGCAATTTTCACAAGGACAGCTCGCCATCCAGGCTCGCACTCCCCCGCCCCCTGCCCCCGCCCCGGGGGGTGGGGGATAGAGGAGGCCCGAGATCCGCTCAGGCATTTCTACCAGAGGTGAACCCGATCGTCCGGGGTCTTGTAGAGCTTGTCTCCCGGCTTGAGGCCGAAGGCCTCGTAGAAGGCGTCGACGTTCGTCACGACCCCGTTCGTCCGGTACTCCTCCGGCGAGTGGGGATCGGTCAGGAGTTGCTCCTTGAGGGCCAGCGGCCGCGCCTTCGAGCGCCACGCGCGGGCGAAGGCGTAGAAGAAGCGCTGCGATCCGGTCGTCCCCCCGATCACCGGGGCGGGTTTGCCTCCCAAGGAGAGCTGGTAGGCCTGGCAGGAGATGGTGAGCCCGGCGAGGTCCGCGATGTTCTCGCCCAGGGTCAGCTTGCCGTTGACGTGGGTGTCGCTCAGGGGCGCGTAAGCGTCGTACTGAGCGACGAGCTTCTCGGTCTTGGTGGTGTAGGCCTTCGAGTCGGTGTCGGTCCACCAGTCGCGCAGCTTGCCGGTGCCGTCGTAGTGGCGGCCCTGGTCGTCGAATCCGTGGCTGATCTCGTGCCCGATGATCGCCCCGATCGCCCCGTAGTTGTAGGCGTCATCCGCCTTGGCATCGAAGAAGGGGGGCTGCAGGATGGCCGCCGGGAAGACGATCTCGTTGCCCAGCGGGTTGTAGTAGGCGTTGACCGTTTGCGGGGTCATGTCCCACCGGCTGCGGTCGACGGCATGACCGGTGTCCCGCATGTTCCGGGCATAGAGGAACTGCGAGGTCCGGATCAGGTTGCCCGTGGCGTCGTGGCGGTCGATCCGGAGGCCCTGGTAGCCGCGCCACTGGTCGGGGTAGCCGATCTTGACCGTGATCTTGGAGAGCTTGTCGAGCGCCTGGTCGCGGGTCTCGGGCGTCATCCACGACACGTGCTGGAAGCGCTCGTGATAGGCGGCGAGCAGGTTCGAGACGAGCTGCTTGGCGCGGGCCTTGCTGGCGGGTGGGAAGTGCTTCGTCACGTAGCGCGAGCCGATCGCCTCGCCCACGGCGTCCCCCATGAAGCGGATGGCCGTGCGCCAGCGCGGCGGCTCCTGCGTGAGGCCCCGCAACTGGGCCCGGTGGAACTTCTGGAAGGCTGCCCGGTAGGGGGCCGACAGGTTGGCGGCATAGTCGTCGAGCACCCGCAGCCGCAGATAGGCCTGCCAGGTCGAGAGCGGCGTCGTGTCGGCCATCTTGGCGAAGGCCAGGAAGTAGCTGGGCTGCGAGACGACGACCTCTTGGTCCTTGGGCATGCCGATGCCCTTCGCGAGGCTCTCCCAGTCGAAAGGGCCATACTTGGCGAGCCAGTCGGCGTGCGCGGTCGGGTTGTAGGTCTTGAGGTCGTCGCGGTTGTCGACCTCGGTCCACTGCACCTTGGCGAGCTCGGTCTCGAAGGCGAGCACGGCCTTGGCGTCCTCGGCCGGATGGGCCGCACCCGAGAGCTTGTCGAGCTGGGTCAGGTAGGCGACGTAATTCTGGCGCAGGGTTTCGTCTGACTTGCCGGTCTTGAGGTAGTAGTCGCGGTTCGGCAGGCCGAGGCCGTCCTGGCTCAGGTAGACCGTGTAGAGGTCGGGGTGCTTCTCGTCGGGGTAGACGGCCGTGCCGAGGGGGACGCGGACGCCCGCCTGCATGAGGGTCGCGAAGGTGACGGGCAGGTCGCTCGTGGCCTTGAGCCCCTGGATGCGGGTCAGGAAGGGGGTGAGCGGGCGAATCCCGGCCTTGTCGAGCTCGGCCGTATCGGTCAAGGAGCCATAGAAGTCACCCAGCATGCGCGTCTCGGGGTCATGGCCGGGATGGCGCTTGGCGCCCTCGAGGAGGGCCTTCACGTCGTCGTCCGAGCGCTGCCACATCTGGTCGAAGACGCCGAAGCTCGTGCGATCGCCCGGGATCGTCGTCTTGGCGAGCCAGGTGCCGTTGGCGTTGCGGAACAGGTCGTCCTGCGGGCGGACCTGAGGATCCATGCCGTCGAAGGGGTGCATGGGGGCGGCGAGCACGGGGGTGGTCCCCGCCAGGGTGGCGAGGAGGGCGAGGGTGAGGGGAGTTTTCAAGGGAGGCGCTCCTGATCCGCTAGGTGGAACGGGGGTGGACGTCGCCGGTGCCGTTGGGAAGCTCGCGCTTGGCAGCGCGGCCCTCGAAGAAGAACACCAGCAAGAGGATGGCGACCCCGCCATCGATCGCCATGTCGGCGATGTTCCAGATGGGGAAGAAGTTGTGGCCGTGCCACTGGGCGTCGAACATGTCGACGACGTACTTGTAGAGGATGCGGTCGTGGAAGTTGCCGAGCGTGCCGCCGAGCAACAGGCCGAGGGCGAGCACGTGGCCCAAGGTGGGCTCCTTGAGGCGCTGCATGTAGGCGATGATCGCGATGGCGACGGCGCCCGCGACCAGGGCGAGGCCCCAGACCTGGCCCGAGAAGGCGCTGAAGGCGGCCCCGATGTTGCGGACGTAGGTGAAGTTGAGGCCGAGGCCGGCGGGGCTGCCGAGCATCGGGATGGACTGGTAGAGGCCCATGTGGTCGACCACCCAGAGCTTGACCCACTGGTCACCGACGAAGGTGGCGATCGCCAGGAAGTAGCAGGCGAGAGAGGCGTAGGCCTTCTTGGTCAAGACGGGTCTCCTCAAGGAAAGGGCTGGGATCGACGGCCCGTGGCCAAACCCTACCAGTATACCGGAAGGCTTGGACGGGGCAACGGACGAGCAAAGGGGGAGGGCAGGCGATCGTCTGCCCTCTCCCTCCAAAGTCGAGGGGTTGGCCTAAAAGGCCATGTACATCCCCCAGTCGCCGCCCGGGGTGAGCTTGTGGGCGACGCCGATCCGGAAGGTGACGATCTGGCGACCCATGAAGGCGGTCTTGATCCGGACCTCGGCCCCGGTCGTCGCGTGCCAGGCGAAGGGGCCACCCGCGTTCCAGGCATCCCCCGCTTCCAGAAACCCGCTCCCGTAGATCTGGTTCACGAAGATCGGCCCCAGCTGGTAGTTGACGTTCTGCACGAGGGGGGCCGTGTACTCCAGACCCGTGTAGGCGAGCCGGTTTCCGACGAAGGATCCGACGTTGTAGCCGCGCAGCGGGACGATCGGGCCGCCCCCCATGACGCCGCCCAGGAAGAGGGGCACGGCATCACCCTGGTTGATGGCCACGTGGGCGCTCCAGGCCAGGTTATGGCGCCACTCGGGAAAGAGGGGGACGTACTTCTCGAGGCCCAGGGCGTATTGAGTGAAGTTGAAATCCGAGCCCAGGCTGTGGTCTGAGAGCGTCATGCTGGCCCCGGCCCGGTAGCCATCCGACGGATTGATATCCGCGTCGACCGTGTGCTTCACCTGCTCGTCGTTCCAGGCGAGGCTGACCGACGAAACGCGCCCCGTCCGCAGGCCCAGGCTGGTCCCGCCCATCGGAGGGGTCAATACCGAGAGGTAGGACAGCCCGAGGGCCGCCGTGAGGGTCTGAGAGCCCCGCAGTTGGGCCTGGGTGAACAGGCTCGCCCCTTGTTCCCGGGCCCAGTAGAGCGAGTTGTACAGGTTATTGGGGTCGATCGTGTCGGCCATGCCGACCGTTGGCGCGTCCGAGAGGGTGACCCCCCAGGTGTTCGCGAACATCCGGTTGATGTACTGGGCCGAGTAGCTGAAACGCTGGCTCATGAGCCCGAAGCGCACGTCGAGGCCCAGTTGCTGCTTATCCAGGATGTCGCTGTAGAGGGCCATGGCGCCCAGCTGGCTGCCCTTCTCGTCCGAGGCGATCTCGGGCATGACCAGATCGTTGGTCATGGTCGGCTCGTAGGCATGGACGGACCAGGTATCGGGGAGCTGGTGTTGCAGGACAGGGGTCTGGCCGTTCGCGACCCTCACGCCGGCCTGCACGTCCTGCGGCGGGTGGTAGCTCAGGGGCTCCCCACTCGTCGGAGACCAGGAGCGGATCTCGGAGCCGATCGCCCGGTACGAGACGAAGCGCAGGGACCCATCCGGCCCGAACGACGGGTTGATCGCCCCGGCGTAGATCTTGCTCAACTGGTCCAGCTCGCCTTTGGGCGCGAGCGTCAGGCGGTACAGATTCTGCATCCCGTTGCGGTCGCTCGTGAACACGAGCGACTTGCCGTCGGGCGCCCAGGTGGGCTGGGTGTCGTTGCGCTCGGCCGGACCTTCGGTCCAGAGCTTGACGTGGCCCGTGTCCGGGTCGACCGCTGCGATCTTGCCTCCTTCGCCCGTGGCGAACACGCTCGCGGCGAGCGTCTGCCCGTCGGGCGACCAGGCGAGATCGGTCGCGTGGCGATCGCCCAGCCCCTGCCCCGGAATCGCCTTGGCGGTCTCGCTCTTCACGTCCATGACCATCAGGGTCGTCTGACCGTCCTTGGTCGTCGCGTAGGCGACCTGGTCGGATCCGGGTTTCCAGCTTGGGTCGGTCGCGTTGGCGTCGTGGGTGAGCTGCCGACCCTTGTGGGTCTTGAAGTCGTAGAGGAAGAGGTCGAAGGTCGGCTCGCCATCATCGTTCGAGCTGACTGCCGAGATGACCATCTGCGAGCCGTCCGGGCTCCAGGCATAGCCGGTGACCCGCCCCTTGCCGACGGAGAGCTCCCGGGCGTGCTGGCCATCGGGATCGGCCACCATGAGGGTCAGCATGCCCATGACGTGACCGCGCAGATAGAGGTAGCCGTCCTGGTGCCGGCTGCTCATGAAGGCGAGCTGCTTGCCATCCGGGCTCAGGCGAGGATGCACGTTGACCTCGCCCCGCTCCGAAGGCACGAGCACGCGAGATCCAGCGACCGTCTCGGAGACGTGGTCGGTCTGCTTGGCGTAGTGGGCCTTGAGCTGTCCCTGCCAGTCCGCGAGGATGGTCGTGAAGGGCTTGCCCGTGACCTTCTCGATGGCGTGGGCGAAGGTCGACTCCTGGCCCGAGCGCAGGACCTTGAACAGGGCCGCGATCTTGTCCTTGCCGTAGGTGTCGAAGATGTAGCGGGTGATCGAGAAGCCCTCGTTGTAACCGAAGGCGCCGCCGATCACGCCGAGCATCGGGAAGTTCTCCCGCTCGGAATCGGAGAGGAGCTTGTGCGAGAGGGTGCTCAGCCGCAGCATGCGGTCGTTCGAGGTGTACCAGTACTCGCCTTCATACTGGGCGATCCCCTCCAGGAACCAGGTGGGAAGCGCACCGAGGTTGTTGAGGCGCGAGATGGGCAGGTCGCTTTGCAGGGCCAGGAAGGTGATGACGTGGGTCAGCTCGTGGGCGACGAAGCGATCGGTGCCGATCACGCTCGAGGCGGCGAGCACCGGATCCAGCTGGATCCGGGTCTTGACTGGCTCGGCGGACCCGTTGAAGAAGTTGTCGCGGCTCACGACGATCGGGATCTTGTCGTGGACCTCGACCCCGAAGTCCTTGGCGAGGCGCGGCAGGTTGCTCTCGGCCGCCGCGGCCATGCGGCGCGCCGATTGCTCTTCGCCCTGGTAGTAGTGGACCGAGAAGTGGGGGGTCTCGAGGACCTCCCAGGCCCGCGACGGGTGGTTTTCGCTGGCCATGGCCAGACCGGGCAGGAGGGTGACGGTGCTGGCGATCGCCAAGCAAGCGGCGATACTCCTAGAACGGTGAGCCACCGCTAGACCTCCTAACCTCAATTGACGGGGATTTCAGGGCTGATGAATCGCCCAAAGCTGCATACCCGTTGTGTTAGGGAGTTAACGGGAATGTTATGTAAACTTGCTTGAAGGCACGCTCGCCCGCCTGGGTGTTTCGGTCTCGTTAAGCTTTTAACACTGAGGGTATAGAGGGCACAGCCAGGTCGGTCGCTTCTGGTCGCGAGCCTGAAATAAAGGCCAGAAGCGAACAGCGTCCCCATTTTGCCCGGGAAGGAGATCCGAGCCGCATGTCCGCGAAGATTCTGGTGGTCGACGACGAGCCCTCGATCGTCAAATCGATCCAGTACTCCCTCGAAAAGGAGGGGTACCAGGTGGCGACGGCCGCGGATGGCCATGCTGCCGTTGAGGTGGCCCGGCGCGAGAAGCCGAACCTCGTGATCCTGGACGTCATGTTGCCCAACCAGGACGGCTACGAGGTCTGCCGGCAGATCCGGGCCGAGATGCCCATCCCCATCATCATGCTGACGGCCAAGGGCGAGGAGATCGACAAGGTGGTCGGCCTCGAGATCGGCGCCGACGAGTACGTCACCAAGCCCTTCAGCCTCCGCGAACTGCTGGCACGCGTCAAGGCCCTGCTCCGGTTGGTCGCCCGCTACCAGGAGGTCAAGCAGGCCCAGCCCGACCGGATCGAGATCGGCGACCTGGTCATCGACCTGACCCGGCACGAGGTGACGCTCGGCCAGAAGGTCCTTAACCTGACCCTCAAGGAGTACGAGCTGCTCAAGCTCATGGCCATGAACGCCAACAAGGTCCTGTCCCGCGAGTTCCTGATCGAGCAGGTCTGGGGCTACGACTTCACCGGGGAGGGTCGCACGGTCGACGTGCACATCCACTGGCTGCGGGAAAAGATCGAGAAGGACCCCAACAACCCGATGCGGATCCAGACGGTCCGCGGGGTGGGCTACCGGTTCGAGCGCCGCGTCCGGGATGGCGCTCCAGCCAAGTAAGGCGTCCCACAACCCCCTGTCGCGGCTGTCCCTCCAGGGGCAGCCGCCTCTCACGATCACGGTCGGCGTGACCTCCCTGTCGGGGGTCATGTCGGCCTTGTTGCTGGTGGGGCTCGCGCGCTCGGGGGTGCTCGCCCCGCACGCCTGGATGACCGTCTTCACCCTGTGGGCGGCGGCGGTCGCCCTGACCGCTACCCTCAGCTACGTGCTGGGCGGGGCCATCTGGGGGCCTTATTCCTGGCTCCATCGCTCGATCGAGCTCGTCAAGGCCGGGGAATTCAACCTTCCTGCCGAGCCACGGGCCCAGGAGGCGCGTCCCCTCCTGCAAGGCATCCGACAGATCGCGGACGAGTTGCAGCGCTACCGGGGGCTGCGGATCGATGACCTGATCCTGGAGAAGAACGAGCTCGAGGCCATCATCAACTCGATGACCGAGGCGCTCGTCGTCACGGACCTCTCGCTCAAGCCCGTCATGGTCAACCCGGCCATGCGGCAGATGGCCGAACCCGGCACCACCAAGACCGGGATGCTGCGCGGCAACCCCGACCTGTTCATCAACCGCTGGGTCAATCCCGAGCAGCTCGCCCTGATCGAAGAGGCCATGCGGGCCGAGCCGACCCGGCCCCGCACCGACCTGGTCGAGCTGGAGCGGCCGCGCCAGTTCCTCAAGCGCTTTTCGAGCCCCCTCTACAACGCCGAGCAGCAGCAGATCGGGCACCTGGTCATCTTCCACGACCTGACCCCCGAGATCGAGGCCGATCGCCTCAAGAGCGAGTTCATCGCGAACGCGAGCCACGAGCTCAGGACCCCCGTCACCTCCCTGAAGGTCCTGGTCGAGAGCCTGATCGACGGGGCCCAGGAGGACCCCGAGCTTCGCCAGTCGTTCCTCGCGGACATCCACCGCGAGATCGATCGGATGCACGCCCTGGTGAACGACCTCCTGGACGTGGCTGCCCTGGAGGCGCGCAAGGGGCTGGAGCGTCGCGAGTTGGATGCCGTACCGGTCATCGAGGAGGCGATCGCCACGGTCCTGCCCCAGGCGACCCAGCGGGAAATCGCCCTGGAACGGCGGATTCCCTCGGCGCCCCTTTCCGTGACGGCCGATCGGGTGCGGCTGCGCCAGATCCTGGTGAACTTGCTGGCCAACGCCGTCAAGTTCACGCCCAACGGTGGTCGTGTTACGCTATCGGCGAGTCCCGGCCCCGACGGGGTGCGATTCGCCGTCAAGGACACGGGCATCGGGATTCCGGCCAAGGACCTGCCGCACATCTTCGACCGCTTCTACCGGGTAACTCGGGGGCGATCGCGGCTACAGGGCGGCAGCGGCCTGGGCCTCACCATCGTCAAACAGGCGATCGACGCCCATGAGGGCGAGATCTCCGTCGAAAGCACCGAGGGGGAGGGCACCACCTTCACCTTCCGGCTCCCGCGATCCCCCGAGGAGAGCCAACCATGACCCTGATCGAGGCCGACGGGCTCACCCGCCTCCTGGCCGACTTCGAATCGACCGAGCTGCCGTGGGAGCGGTGGCGGGACCACGCCACGCACCTGCAGGTGGCCTGCGCCCACCTCTTGCGGTACCCGCCGGACGAAGCCACCGACCGCATGAGTGCCGGCATCAAGCGCATCAACGCGGCCCATGGGGTCGAGATGACGCCGACCAGCGGGTATCACGAGACGATGACGCGGTGCTGGATGAAGTTGGTCGAGCACCGGCTCGCCCAAAACGCCGAGAAGCCCGTGCCGGAGCGGGTCCAGCACGTGGTGACGGGGCTCGCGGATAAGAAGGTGCTGCACGAGCACTACAGCCGCGATCGCCTCATGTCCTGGGAGGCCCGGATCGGGTGGTTGGAGCCGGACCTCAAGCCGTTGCCCGGCTAATCGGGCCTGTGCAAGCAATCTCGGGGCCTGCGGCAGCAAGGATGACCCCCCCTGCAAAGCAGGAGGGGCTAGGGGGGGTCATCCTTGCTGCCGCAGGCCCCGGGCCGTCACGAAGAGGAACGTCTGGTAACATGAACGCGGGAGGTGTCCGCCGTGACCGTTCGACTGCGCCTATTCGCCAGCATCAAGGAAGAAACGGGCCGTGACCAGCTGACTCTGGAGCTGCCCGACGACGCCCGCGCGTCCGACGTGAAGGCGGCCGTGGCCGCCATGTTCCCCGGCACGGCCCGCCTCTTGCCCACGGCCCGCATCGCCATCGATCAGGCCTTCGTCTCGGCCGACCACCCCGTGCCGCCCGGCGCCGAGGTCGCCCTAATCCCACCCGTGAGCGGGGGCTAGCGTCTCTCGTGTTCCAGATCGTCCAGGAGCCGATCCGGCTCGACCCCCTCTATGACCACCTCGCCGACCCCCGAGCGGGGGCCGTGCTCGTCTTCACGGGCACCGTCCGCAACCATCACGAAGGGGAGGACGTCTCGGGCCTGACCTACGAGGCCTACGCCGAGATGGCGGAAAAAGAAATGGCCCGCATCGCGGCCGACATGCAGCAGCGCTGGCCCCTGCACCGGATCGCCATGGTCCACCGGGTCGGGGCGCTCGCCATTGGCGAGATCGCGGTCGCCGTGGGGGTCTCGGCCTCGCACCGGGCCGAGGCCTTCGAGGCCTGTCGCTACGGGATCGACGCGCTGAAGGCCCAGGTCCCCATCTGGAAGAAGGAAGCCTACGTGGCCGGGGCGCAAGACCGCTGGCTGGAGAATCCGGAATCATGCCGATCCTGAAGATCGCCAAGATCGGGACACCGGTCCTGCGCGAGGTGGCACGGCCGGTCACGCCCGAAGAGCTCGCCAGTCCCGAGATCCAGGGCTTCATCGATGACCTGATCGAGACGATGCGGGACGCATCGGGGCTGGGGCTCGCGGCGCCGCAGGTCTACCGCTCGATTTCCATCGTCGCGATCGAAGGCCGGGGTCGCAACCCGCGCTATCCGGACGCTCCCCCGATCCCGCTCACCGTGCTGGTCAATCCGCAGTTCACCTACATGTCCCCCGACACGGTGCTCGGCTACGAGGGTTGTCTCAGCGTCGACGACCTGAGGGGCCAGGTCGCGCGCTCGCGCCACGTCGTCGTCGAGGCCCTCGATCGCGACGGGGCGCCCGTTCGCATCGACACCGACAGCTTCTTCGCCGTCGTCCTGCAGCACGAGATCGATCACCTGTTCGGCACCCTGTTCGTCGATCGGGCCGATCCCAAGACCTTCGCCCATTTGCGCGAGTTCGACCGGTTCGTCCTCAAGACCCCGGTCGTCGTGGACGACTAGCCATGCGCCTCGTTCCCCTAGGCAACACGGGCCTCATGGTTTCCAGGCTCTGCCTCGGCACCGGCACGACCGGATTCAACTGCCAATCGGCCCAGAGCAAGACGCCCACCTCCGAGTATGGCGCCCTCTTGCGCCGGGCCCATGCCCTCGGGGTGACCTTCTGGGACACCTCGGACGACTACGGGACCTATCCGCACGTCGGCGAGGGCCTGCGCGGCCTCGACCGGGCCTCGGTCACGATCACCTCCAAGACCTGGGCCCTGTCGGCCCGAGACGCCCGTGCGGGGGTCGAGGAGGCCCTGCGGGAACTGGGTACGGATTACCTCGACGTGTTCCTCTTGCACGAGGTCGACAGCCCCGAGGAGCTGGGGCGGCGGGACGAGGCCCTGCAGGAGCTGCACCGCTGCAAGCGGGAGGGAATGGTGCGGGCCGTGGGCCTGTCCACCCACGCCATCCTGACGGCCGAGCACGTGGTGGGACACCCCCTGATCGAGGTGGTGCTCACCAACTATAACAAGGCCAACCTGCACATGGACGCCAACCTCAAGGACTACAGCAAGGCCCTGGAGGAGGCGCGGCGTGCCGGTCAGGGCACCTACGTCATGAAGACCCTGGCCGAAGGCAAGCTCTCGCACGACGTCGAGGACGCCCTGCGCTTCAACCTCTCCAAGCCCTGGATCGATTCGGTGACGGTCGGGATCCGGTCGGAGCGGGAGCTCGAGGAGATCGTGGCGATCGCTCTTCGTGTTGATTCGGTCGTGGTTTGAGATGATTACTGATCTTGGCAAGCTTTAGAGCGTTTGATCAGACAGGTCGGTCGACAGTATAGCAATTACCAGTCCAACTACTGGTGGCCGCTGAATGTGCTGCTATCGATACGACCCGTGTTGCCGTCGATGGTGAGTCCCAGGTGTGAATAGATGACTCTATCCATGCCGGCATTGAAGGTGCCTTTGTAGCGGACCACCCAGGCTGGATCGGAGGGGAACCGATCGCCCCCCGTGGCACTGCCGCCATTCCCCCCGAAGTTCGCAAACTTCGGGGCGTCTCCGTAGGTAGTCTGAACGACAAGCTCAAGCTGCGCCGAAGCGTCAAGGTGGGAACTAGCCTGCCCAGCCACCAGTAGCGCCTGATCCCTCGTGATGTTGAGGGGCAAGGGGTCGCGTGGGGTCGGAGTCGGATGAGGCATGTCAGGCACGCCGAGCCCCAGTGGCATCCCTGGACCGTTGTAGCAAGGTCCGTAATCTCGGGGATCCATACCCGGGCGATAAAAAGGACACGGCGAGAGCACCGGGCTCGGCGTCGGCTGGTCCGGCACATGTTCCGCTTGGCTTGCCTGAGAGGTTCGCGGCAACGTGCGGACGCTCGTGAGAGTGCCCATCAACTCGCTGCCACAGCCGCTCAGTAGCACCACCACGCCAATCAGCGCTCTCGATGCAATCCATCGCTTCTTCATACGAACATCATACCCGAGCGTCGTTCACGATCCAACATGGTTCGCGCCGCCCATCGTGGGGGTGACCCCGGCCAAAAGCAGCGCCCTTAGCTTGGACACGCTGGACGGGTGCTAGACATGCGGTGCGACGGCTGAAGTTGAATCGCTCGACCCGTCCAGCGGCGTTATCGGGGCGGTGGTGATAGATGATCCGCACGTCGTTGCCGATCGCCGCCAGGCTCTCCATGAGCCGCCCTGCGGAGTACCCATTGAGCCTGCCCGATCCGGCTCACGTCGCTCCGGGTGCGGCCCTGGACGCGCCCAGCCACCGCCCGTTGCTGTTAGGGCATCCGCCCTTTGGCATCAAGGTACCCCTTGACGAGCCGATCGACGATCTCAGCGGCCGGCGGAACGTCCTGGATCAGGGCGCTGACCTGCCCCACTTCGATCTCGCCCTGGTCCAGAAGGCCTTCGTGCATGGCCATGCGGGCTCGGCCCGAGCCCAAGAGGGCGATCAGGTCATCCTTGCTGGCACCCTTAGCTTCCGCTTCTTGCACCTGTTCGGAGAAGGCGTTGCGAAGCAATCGGACGGGGATAACCTTCTTCATCAGCAGCTTGGTCTCGCCCTCGCCGGCCCTGACGATCGCCTCCTTGAAGGAAGGATGCCCTGAAGATTCCTGCGTGGCGGCAAAGCGGGTGCCGACCTGCACACCGGAGGCGCCGAGCGCGAAGCACGCGGCCATTGCCCGACCGTCTCCGATGCCCCCCGCCGCGATGACCGGGATCCGCACGGCGTCGACCACCTGGGGAATCAGGCAGAGGGTCGTCGTCTCCTCGGGGCTGTTGTGGCCGCCCGCCTCGAAGCCCTCGGCCACGACGGCGTCGCAGCCCGCCTGTTCGGATTTGAGGGCGTGCTTGGCCGTGCCGACGACCTGGACGACCGTGCAGCCTTCGGCCTTGAGGCGCGGGGTGTACTTGGCGGGGCTGCCGCCGGACATGAAGAAGATGCGGACGCCCTCTTCGCGGGCGATCGCCACCCACTCCTCGGTGTACTTGTAGAAGAGCGGCATGTTCACGCCGAAAGGCCGGTCCGTGAGCCCCTTCGCCTTCTGGATCTGCTCGCGGAAGGTGTCCGGCCGCATCGACCCCGCCCCGATGAGGCCCAGGCCGCCGGCGTTGGACACGGCGGCCGCGAGCTTACCGCCCGAGACCCAGATCATTCCAGCCTGGACGATGGGGTAGCGGATGCCGAATAGCTCGGTGATGGGGGTGGACAGGGTTTGCGGATGGTCGCTCATGGCCCTCGAAACAACAGCCGGCGGTCCAAAGACCGCCGGCGATACTGAGAGCGACAGGAACGTGACATGAAGAAGCGACGAACGCTGTGAAGTGCTCTCAATCCAGGCGGGACCGCCGTTTCCGGCTCGGGCCCCTGCGTTGGAATCACCATACCAAACCGGAGCTCCGCTTGGTTTTAAGGTAAGGTTAAGGAAAGGTAAAAGTATTGTAACGCGGCGCTCTCGCCCTGCCTAGAACGCGCTCAACGCCTCACTCGGCAGCACGAGGCGCTCCACGACCCGTCCTTCGAGCGCCGCGTGCAGGATCTCGTTCACGTCGTCCGGGGTGACGGCGTGGTACCAGGTGCCGGCCGGGTAGACGACGACGTTGGGGCCGTAGGAGCAGGGCTTGAGGCAGTTCGTGCGGTTGACGAGCACGCGCCCGCGCAGGCCCAGCTTCTCGGCCGTCTGCTTGAAGGCGTCGAACAGGGCGACCGAGCCCTTCTCGCCGCAGGAGCCCTTCGGATTCCCCGGAGGGCGTTCGTTGGTGCAGACAAGCAGGTGAATCTCGGGCAACTTGCCCCAGCGCTGGCGTTCAGGGGTGGCGTCCACGTCGGAGGTCCTTTCTCAGGGGCGTTCGGGATATGGTAGCAAGTGGCGCACTCGGTGCCTAGGGCACGTAGCTGGTCGCTCGCCAGCGATCCCCCTCCGCCTTGTTGACGACGTACTTCAACAGCCGGGAAGCCAGGGGGTGGAGGCTGGCGAGCCGCAACGGGTAGAAGGTGCGCCTTCCCCGGATCAGGAGGTCCATCGTCTGGTCGTCGACCCGGTGGCCCCTCACGAACATGCTGCCGTAGAGGACGATGAGCAGGCTTTCGAGGTAGTCGATCGCCATCATGTCGTCCTCGGTGGGGCGCTGGTTGGTCATGAGCCGATCGAGGCCGAGGACCATCTCCTCGAAGCTGACCATGCGGCTCATGGGAAAGCCGACCACCTTTTCGACGAAGGCGACCACGTCCTTGTGCTGGTCGCCCCACAGGACCTTGATCACGCGCTGCTGGACCATGGCCCCCCCGATGCCGCCCAGGGCATGCGACGCGAAGCGCTGGATCTCGGGGTCGGCGTCCAAGAGGGCCTGCCCCAGGGGGTCGACCATCTCGACGTCGGCGCAGGTGGCGACCAGCTTGTCGAGCGAGGTAGCCGCGAGGCGACGGATGTGCACGTCCGGGTCGGAGAGGAGGCGACAAAGCGGGGCGACGCTCGCGGGGTCCCTCAGGTAGGGAATGGCCTGCACGACCTCGGCGCGGGCCGGGAATCCCGGTCTCTCCAGGAACGGGATCAGGAAGTCCACCGTGCCCGGCAGGTCATGCAGGATGAAGGCGTCCAGGATCTCGATCAGGACGTGCATGTCGGTGGCCGTGCCGAAGACCTGCATGAGGGTCGGCAGGGCGGAGTGCGAATCGATCTCGACCATCGCCTTGACCACCTGCTTGGCCCGATCCCCGGCATTGGCCAGCACCTCGCCGATCGCCGGCAGGGCCGTCGGGCCGAAGTGCCTCAGGACGCCGGCCGCCGACTGTACGACGTGCTCGTCGACGTTGATGAGCAGGCGGGCGATCGCGGGCAGCCCCGCCTCCTCCCGCTGGTCCTTGAAGTAGCGCAGGGCCGTGATGAGGAGGCGCGGATCTTCCTCGTCGAGGACCTTGCACAGGGCTTCGGTGACCCGTGGGCCGGGCTGCTTGCTGAGGGTCTCGACCGTCTTGATCTGGATGACCAGCGACTTGCCTTCCAGCTGCTTGATCAAGGGCTCGATCGAGGCCTCGTCGCGAAACCGCCCGAGCCCCTCGATGGCCCCCACCCGGATCGCGATCTCGCGATCGTCCAGGGCCTTGATGAGCAGGTCGAGGGCGAACTTGTCGCCCCGTTCGACCAGGTCCTTGACCGCGTCCTGCCGGACGGTGGCGCTGCCGTCGCGCAGGCGCCGCGCGTAGAAGTACCCGGTCCCTGGAATGCCGCCGCTGACCACGAAGAACAGGAGCTGCAGGGCGCCCAGGATGGCGATCGCGAAGATGACCGTGCTGAATCCCGATAGTACGAAGCCAGCCGTGCCGAGTCCTGGCATGCTACGCCCTCCCCGGGGCTTGTACCCGACGCTTGCTCGGGTAAACCGGCCATCTGGGCGTATAATGGAGCCGTTCCCCCGGCGCTTTGCGCCCCGACGCGAGAGACTCCGCCATGAAGCAAGAAGCGGCCCCCCCGACCATGATCATCGGCCTGGCATGTGGCTGCGAGGCGACCCTCCAGAAGACGATCACGGATGGGCTGGACCTCGTCTCCTTTCGCCGCGCCGACTCGTGCAAGCGCCACCTCACGGCCCCGACGGTGCCGGCGCCCGTGATCGGCTTCGGTCCGCTGTGGACCTGGGACGCCAACGTCTCGGATCGCCGTGCCCTGCCCGCGACGACCGTGTCGCGCTTCGAGCGCGAGCACCTCTACAAGCTGCTCGAGGGGTACTTCTACATGAACGAGCCCGGGAAGGGCTTCCCTGGCTACGGGCCTCTGGCGAAGATCCGCTGGGCCGAGACGGCGGCGGCGCACCACTAAAGGAGCGGCCTGCGGCCTGATCCCCCGCCCCCTGACCCCCGCCCCCAGGGGTGGGGGAAGATACGGCCGACGCTTCGCGCGACAGACAGTCCCTTTTCCGCGCGTTCAGCGCCGGGAAAGTCCCCCACCCCCGTGGGGCGGGGGCAGGGGGCGGGGGCACCGCCAAGCTAACGCAATGACGATCTACGGCCCGTACAGCAGGTACGGCAACCGCATCCGTTCGAAGGCCGCTTCCTGCGCGTGCCAGGCGGTGGCGATCGCCTCCGGGCGATCGCCCTTCAACAGCCGCTCCCGCACCCAGCTCGCCCCGACCATCTGGTCGAAGCCGTGGGCCTCGATCCGGAATTGGTCGGAGTAGAGCCGATGGGCCTCGGCGACCATGACGAGGCCCGTGAGTACGGGCTCGAAGGCGTCCCGGTCCGTCACGATGAGCTGGGCCCCGCTCACCCCCGCTTCGTGGAAGGGCACGAAGGTGACTCCCGGCAGCCGATGCCCCACCAGGGCCGCCGCGTACTGCCGGCCGTCGATGAAGCGCGCCCCGACCTTCTCGAAGGGGTGCTCGCCGACCCGGCAATCCGCGTTGGTCGCCTCGAACAGGCAAACCCCGGGGTAGAGCATGGCCTCGGTCGGGGAGCGCATGGCCGGGCTCGGGTTGACCCAGGGCAGCCCGGTCTGGTCGAACCACATCCCGCGCCGCCAGCCCGCGAGGGTGATGACCGTGAGGTCGCAGCCGATCCCGAACTCGCGGTTGTAGAGTCGGGCGAGCTCCCCGAGCGTCAGGCCGTGCCGGACCGGGATCGGGTAGTAGCCGACGAACGAGGCGAACCTGGGGTCGAGCAGGGCGCCCTCGACCGAGCGGCCGGTGATGGGGTTGGGCCGGTCCAGGACGTAGAAGGGCAGGCCGGCCTCGTGGGCCGCCTGCATGGCGAGGGCCATGGTCGACTGGTAGGTGTAGAAGCGGGCCCCCACGTCCTGGATGTCGAACAGGAGGGCGTCGATCCCCTCCAGCATGGCGCGGGTCGGGCGCTTGACCGGACCGTACAGGCTCACGACGGGCAGGCCCGTCACCGAATCGCGCCCGTTGTCGATGGAGCCCTGGTGGTCGGCTCGGATGCCGTGCTCCGGGGCGAACAGGCGCACCAGGTGGAAGCGGGAATCGGCCACCAGCCGGTCGATATCGCTGTGCCCCGTGTGGTCGACCGCGCTGCGGTTCGTGATGAGCCCCAGTCGCTTGCCGAGCAGGGCACGGGGCGGGTGATCGAGCAGTTCATCGATGCCCGCACGCACGTCGACCGCGGGCCGAGCCAGGGTCGGTCCGGCCCCGAGCCCCATCAGGAAGAGCGTCGACCACAGAGCCAACTTCAAGCGCATGGATCCCCCCTTCATGACTCGTCAGAGGGGTTATGCCCGGGCCAGGCAACCAGGTTACCGGTTGAGCAGGAGTTTTCTCAGGTCTTGCACGACCGCCGTCTGTTCATCCGACGTCCGGGCCGTCGTCACGACCTCGAACCGGGTCGTGTTGCGGGCCTCGCGGTTGGTGAACCACCCTTCGACCCGCGATGGGGTCGCCGGCTTGGCGATGAAGTCCATCCCGACCACCAGGGTGGGATAGAACTGCAGGGTCTCGACGGCCGTGACGTAAGGAACCTGGCGGACCCGATCAAGAAAGGCGGCGAGGCCCGGCTGGAGGCCCTTCCGGGCGTCCAGGAACGAGATGGGTTTGTCTTGCCAGGGCTCTGAGGCCGGCTGGGGCAGCGGGGTTTCCGTCATGCGTGACCTTCGCCAGTCGTGGAATGGGCCGATCCTAGCGCCTCGCCCCGGCGCAGGCTGCGAGCAGGATCACACGGCGGCGTGTTCGTTGACCCTGACGCGCAGGGCCGCCAGGAAAGCCTGCCCCTCCTCCGACCCCTCGGGCGGCGCCCAGTCGGCGTAGTCCTTGTGGGTCGAGGGGGTGTAGGCCCCCTCGATCACCTCGTAGAGCACGGTGCCGGGTTCGTCCACGATCAAGGAGTGCCAGACTCCGGCCGGGATCTCGACCCCCCAGGTCGGTCCGTGGGCCGCCATGGTCACCACCGAGGTGACGGCGCCCGCTTCGTCGAAGGTGACGACCCGGCCCCGGCCGCGCAGCGCCAGGAAGACCTCCAGCTTGGCCGGATCGGCGTGGCGGTGGGGGCGTACGTAGCTCTCGGGCTCCACGGCGTTCAGCATGCGCTGGATGGCCTCTTCGTGCTCGTGATACCGCACGATGGCCCGGTGGCGGGGCGACGCCATGGCTCGCGCGTGGGCGAGGTCGGCCGCGGTCTGCTCGATCGGGCGCAGCGGGCCCGGGAACTCGAGCTTTTCGGACATCGATCGCTCCTTTGTTTACAAATCGTAACGTCGCCGCTAGCGTGAGAGGGCGATCGCCCGCCCCAGCGGCGGGCTCATTGTACCCGGCTGACCGAGGAGGGCGAGCCTTCCGGGCTCGCTGATCCCCCTCACCCTGCCCTCATCCCCTAGGGGAGAAGGTTTAGAGGAGGCCCGAGATCCGCTCGGGCATGGATAGGAGTGGCCAACGACGATGCGACTGGAACGGCTCGGGGGGCTCGGAGCGGCCCTGGTGGTGGCGGGCTGCGGGGCTTCAGTTCCCCCGAGCGTGCAGGCGCTCGACACGGCGCCGGTGAGGGCGCTCATCACCTACCACAACCCCCGCACCCCACTCTACTCGGACCGGTTCGACTTCGCCGAAGGCCGCTTCTGGCCGGTCGACGACGGCATGGGCCCCGCGGGAGACGTGGCCTTCTTCTTCGATGGCCGGGACGTGCACGTGCTCGCCAACCAGCACGGCGGAGTCGCCCGCGCCGTGCGGCGATCCGGGGACCTGGCCACGGCGAGCCTGCTGGTCGTCCATGCGGGCGATCGGATCGAGGTCACCACCCCGCAGGGGGCTTGGTGGCTCGCGATCGAGGCCATCGATCCCGGCACCATGCAGCTCGATCCGGCGGGGGGGAGCGGGATGGGGGCCGTCACGTTCCGCTACGGGGCGGCCTCGTGAACCCGCGGCCCACCATCACCGCCCGGCGGTCGCCAGCATGCCGGCTTCCGTCAGCTCGCAGGGGGCCGCCGCACAGGTATGGAGGGCGTGACGGGCGTCTTCGATGCCGCGTTCGAGGTAGAGCTGCTTGAGCTCGGGGTAGTAGAGGGCGCTGAAGATGCCTCCCGGCAAGGGCTGGGTAGGGGCGATCGGGATGAGGCGGATGTAGCGCTTCTCGCGGAAGCTCGCCAGGCTCTGGAAGCCGGCGGCCCGGCACAGGGCATCGTTGCGCTCGTTGTCGAGGAACTGCCCGTCGCGGTCGCGGTCGAGCACCGATCGCATGGCGAGGATCCGCTCATTCATCTGACGCACGTCGTGGAAATTCTGAATCATGTAGCGCCCCGCGATGATCGAGAAGACCCGCCCCAGCATCTGCAGGAAGGTCGAGGGCTCTTTCGATGGCTCGCCGAGGATGGTCGCGGCCAGGACGACGATGACGGTGTCGACCCGGGGATCGAGGGCGATCGCCTGGGTGATCGGGCTCGTCTCGATCATGCCCCCGTCCATGTACAGGCTGGGCCGCTCTTGGCCGTGGAGGTGCATCTTGATCGCCGGGAAGACCACCGGCACGCTGCACGAGGCCATGATGACCGTTCGCATCCACTCGAAGAGGGCCTCGTAGTCCATGTCAACAGCCTCTTGACCCAGGCGGAAGGTCTCGTAGTGGCTGTGGTGGGTCGAGATCGTCTGGTTCTCGAGCTGCGTGGTGCCCAGGAGGTCCGAGACGGCGATGCTGAAGGTGACCGGGCGCCGGATCACGGTCGGCGGCAGGAGGTAGTGGTCGAGCATCTCCTTGATGAAACCGTGGGAGCACAGCGAGGTGAAGCGCCCGAGCATGAGCTCCCGCAGGGCCAACAGGGCGTCGAGGTTGAGCTTGACCCAGGGGATCTTCTTGAAGGGGTCGAGCCCGATCCGGTGCAGGATGTGCTGGACCGAGGCGTGGCCGAGGCTGCCAGGTGAAAACTCCCCCTCGGCCGTGTAGAAGAAGTCGCGCATGGTCGCCCGGTTGGCCCACATGTCGATCAGCTCGGCGTCGATCCGCTCGGGGGTGAAGGCCTCTTCGGCGACGGCCCGCGCGATGTAGGCGCCGTTGAGGGCTCCGGCCGAGATGCCCACGACCACGTCGGGGGTGACGCCCCGCTCCGCGAGGGTGCGGGCGACGCCCGCCTCGTAGGCCCCCTTGATCCCCCCGCCCGACAGAACCAAGGCCGTGTGCCCCATGATCCCCTCCTTTGCGCCATCGCCGAGATGGGGTCGAGGCCAGTGTAGCCGGAGGGGCGCGCAATTTCTTGGGTCAATGTGGCCAAAACGGCCCCCGGCCTCCGCCTCGACAGGGGGGTGGGGCCCGGCTAGAATGGACCATTCCGGTCAAAGGAGCCCCCATGCGCTGCCCGATGTGCAATTCCCCCGACAGCCGGGTCCTCGAGAGCCGCCTGATCGAGGAGGACACCAGCCTGCGGCGGCGCCGCGAGTGCACCCACTGCAACCGCCGCTTCACCACCTACGAGCGGGTCGAATCGGTCCCGCTCATGGTCGTCAAGCGGGACGGTCGGCGCGAGGTCTTCGACCCGCGCAAGCTCCTGACCGGCCTCATGCGGGCGACCGTCAAATGCGACGTCTCGATCGCCCAGCTCGAAGAGCTGGTGGCGGACATCGAGTCCGAGCTCTCGCGCCGACACGTCCGCGAGGTGCCCTCGGCCGAGATCGGTCGCATGGCCCTCGAGCGCCTGCGCGCGCTCGACGAGGTCGCCTACGTCCGCTTCGCCTCGGTCTACCGCCACTTCGCGAGCATCGAGGACTTCATCGCCGAGCTCGGCACCCTGCAGGCCGCCCACCGCCCCGTCTAGACCCCGACAAGGACCCTTCCATGCCCACCTCGACCCTGCTCGAACAGGTCCGGAAGCGCGACGGCCGGATCGTCGCCTTCGATCGCGCCAAGATCGCGGCCGCCATCCTGAAGGCGGCGCAGGCCGTGCAAGGGGGCGATCCCCACCTGGCCGAGACCCTGAGTGATGAGGTCACGGAGCGGCTGCTCGCGGTCGCCGAGGACGACCTGCCCACCGTCGAGCAGATCCAGGACGCGATCGAGCGGGTCCTCATCGAGGGGGGGCACGCCCGGACGGCCAAGGCCTTCATCCTCTACCGCGAGCGGCGCAGCCGGATCCGCGATGCCAAGACCGAGCTGATGGTCGCCGTCGAGGAGATCCTGGGCGAGGGCGATCGCCCCGACGCGCGCCATGCCTCGCCCAGCGAGAAGATGCTGCGGATCGGGGCCACCGCGAGCAAGGAGTACTACCTCAAGCGGGTCCTGCCCGAAGAGATGGCCGTCGCCCACGTGCGCGGCGACTTCCACATCCAGGACCTCGAGCACTACGCCAAGGCCCCCAACTCCTTCATCCTGCCGCTCGATCGGATGCTCCAGCAGGGCTTCAAGACCGAGCACGGCACCGTGCGGGGGGCCCGGCGGCCCCAATCGGCGGCGGCCCTGGCCGCGATCGCCCTGCAGGCCGCGCAGAACGACTGCTTCGGCGGGCAGGGCTTCGACCGCTTCGACACGGCGATCGCGGCCATCACCCCGGACGGCACGACGGATGCCGAGTTGCGACAGGCCATGGAGGCCCTGGTCTTCGACCTGAACCTCCTGCAGAGCCGCCAAGGCGGACAGGTCCCCTACTCGACCCTCTCCTTCGGCGACGACCCCGATCCGGTGGCCTGCCGGGTCTCCTTCGCCCTCCTGGATGCCTTCGAGCGCGGGCTGGGGCGCGGGGAGCCCGCCATCTACCCGAACCTGGTGTTCCGGCACCGGGCGGGGGTGAGCGCGGAGCCCGGCGACCCCAACTACGACCTCCTGCAGCGGGCCTGCGAGGTGGCCGCTCGGCGCATGCAACCGACCTTCGCCTTCCTGGACGCGCCGGGCAACCGCGGGGCCGACGTGGCCTACCTGAGCGGCTGCGCGCGGGTCGCCCCGGATCGCCACGGGGCGCCGGTGGCGGGGCGGGGGGCGATCGCGACCGTCACGCTCAACCTGGCGCGGGTCGCCCTGCGAGCCAAGCGGGACCGTGCGGACGTCCTGCCCCTGCTCGAGCGTCAGACCCGGCTCGCCCTGCGCTCCCTCCTGCATCGCTACAGTGGACTGACCCGCCTCAAGGTGGGCGAGCTGCCCTTCGTCATGGGCGAGCACCTCTATGCGGGCAGCGAGGCCCTGTCGGCGGACGACGAGGTCGCTCCGGCCCTGCGGCACGGGCAACTCGCCCTGGGGTTCGTGGGCCTCGCCGAGGCTCTGAACGTGCTCGCGGGCGCCCACCACGGGGAGTCGGACGCGGCTCAGGATCTGGGTCTCACGCTGATCTCCCGGATGCGGGAGTGGGTGGACGCCGCGAGCGAGGAGCACGACCTCAACCTGGTGCTCTACGGCCAGCACACCGACCGGGGGGCGAGCCGCTTCCCGCTCCTGGATCGGCGCGACTTCGGCGAGGTGGACGGGGTGACGGACCGGGACTACTACACGAACGCCTTCGGGGTCCCGGGCGGGTTCGAGATGACGGCCGAGCGCCGGATCGCGGTCGAGGCGCCCTACCATGCCCTCTGCAACGGGGGGCACCTGACCACCCTCGAGTGGGCGACGCCGGGCACGGGGGCCGGGGCGGCGCGGATCGTCTCCCTGCTCGCGCGGGCGGGAGCCGGGCTGGGCGGGCTCAACTTTCCGCTCGATCACTGCGCGGCCTGCGGGCGGACGGGGGCGATCGCCGAGCGCTGTCCCGAGTGCGGGGCGACGGGCGGGATGATCCGGCGGGTGAGGCGGCTCGCGGGCTACCTGTCGCCGGTGGAGCGGTTCAGCCCGGGTCGCTTCGCGGAGCTCGCGGCGCGGCGACCGGTGTTGTGACCGCTCCGATTGACGGATGCTTGACGGCTTCGCTATACTGGCCCGCACTGTCAACAAGTCGCATTCGTTTGTGACGCCCGTCCGATCCAGGAGGACCGCTTGGCCCGGCCGAAGACTACCGCGCCCCTGCGCGCCGCTCGTCCCGCGCGGACGACCCGCTTTCTAATCCTGGGCGGGGTGCTCTACTTGACCCTGAGCCTGGGTCACCTGATGATTCAGGAGGTGCGCCTCTTGAACCAGGCGCGGATTCTGCGCGTCGAGAAGGCGGCGACCGAACTGAAGGGGCGCAAGCTGATTCAGGCGATCGGCTTCGCGCGGACGCCCGAAGGGGTCGAGCGCCTAGCGCGGCTGCATCTGGGCATGGCCCGGCCCGGCGAGGTGCCCGTGCGGTTCGTGTCCAAGACGGGGGCGATCGCCGACCCCTAGACATGCCCGGAAGGGAATCCGGGCTTCCTTGAATCCCCCACCCCTGGGGGCGGGGGCAGGGGGCGGGGGAAAAGCGAGCCTGGATGGCTCGTCTTCCCTGCTTAGCCACGGGAGCGTGGTGAAACTGGCAAACACAGGGGACTTAAAATCCCCCGCCTAACGGCTTGCGGGTTCGATTCCCGCCGCTCCCACTCGACGCCCTGGCCGGATCCCATCTCGATCAGGTGCGGGACAGCAGCGATTGGCGGGCCGCGAGCAGGATATCCTGGCCGGTCAGGAAGAATTCCCGACCCGTCACCAGGGAGTCGATATCGTAGCCTTCGACGAAGGTCTCGAACTCGCCCAGGGCCTCGTCCAGGTGGCGGAGGCCCTGGAGGTACAACCCCACGGCCTCGCGGAAGCAGTCCGGGACCCGCTTCGGGCGCAGCCGGGACTGGACGGCCGTGATCTGCTCCTCGACCCGCTGGGTCGCCGCCGAGAAGGCCGCGATGTAGGCGTCGTCGTAGACGTCGTAGGCGATCGCCTCGATCGCCCGCTCCAGATCCTGCACGGCGGATCGCACCTGGGCGTCCGCCACGGCGAACTCCTTGGTGAGGAACTCGTAGGGGTCCGGGGCCGGCTCGGCTCGGGTTGGCTCGTCCGGGATCCCTCGGGAACCCGGCGAGATCGAGCGGTCGTATTCGGCGCGCGCCCTGGGGTCGCGCAGGGTCTCGTAGGCCAGGTTCAAGGCGACCATTTGCTCGGTGCTGCCTTCTTCCCGGTCGGGATGGCGCGTTCGCGCCAGGCGCCGATAGGCCTGCCGAATGGCGTTGGCCGTGGCGTCCGGGGGCAAATCGAGCAACTGATAATGGGTGGGCATGGGCCCAGTATACCCGGGCCGTCTCGACTACTTGGGGGACCGACGTGGCCCCGTCGCATCCTCCGGACCCGAGTCCCGGTTGGGTTTGCGGCTCCCCTCAAAAATCGCCTCGACGATGGCGGCGCGCGCCGGGAACTGCTGGGTGAACTCGGCCAGGGTCTGCGGCCCTAGCCGGGGAGGTTGTCCGTTGCGGATGAGCAGGTAGGTCATCCAGGTCTCGGCAAAGTCCTCGTCGGCGTCGGTCTTGGCGTACTCCGTGACGGTGCGGCCGTCTTTGGCGATCGCCTCTTCCCACCCGTCCGGCACCATCGTGTGCTTCGTGGAGAACTGCTGGCCGAGGCTGTGACCGAACTCGTGGAAGAACACTCCGGGCGCGAGGTTGTTGTCCCCGTGCCAGAAGGTCATCCCCGCGTTTCCGCCGGTCGCCGCCGACGTGAACGAGGCGAGACCGAATTGCTTGGCAAAGGTCGGGTCGTCGGGGTCGGACCCGTTGTCGATGGCCATCTCGTGGAGAACGGGCCTCAAAGGGCCCGGGATCTGGCTCAGCAGGACGATCGCCTCTCCGACCTCGAAGGCGTGCGGGTTGCCGCTCGGGCTGGTCAACTTGAACCGGAACATCCCAATCGTCAGGTCGAAGGTCGTCTTGTCCCCGGTTTGACCGGCCACTGCGACGCGGACCGGGAGATCCTCGCCCGATGGGGTGTGCAGTTGAGCCTGGAACTCGTCGGGGCGATCGCCCAACTGGAGCGTCACCATGGTGGCCCGCAGTTCTTCTGGAAACTGTCGATACACCTGCAGCGCCTGAATCAGCGCGTCCGGCGGCGCATTATCCGGGACGTTGAGCGAGGTCGCGTGGCCGCCCAGGGTGACCTGGTACCGATTGGGGGCTTCGCGGGTGATGGCGAACGGGGTAAGTAGCGGCCGGTCTGGTAGCTGGCGGTTAGGAAGGCGAATCTGGAGCGACTCTCCGTTGAGGGCGCGCTGGACCGCTTCGCCCAGGTCCTCGACGATGGGCCAATCCTCCTGAGGATCGGGAGGCTCGGCCTTCGCCTGCCGACTGAGCTCCAGACGGTCCCTGCTGGCCGTCGAGACGTTCCCTTGGGTCGAATCCGAGCGCTGGGTCGGGCCCGCGGTTCGGGGCTGAGGGGGCAAGACAGGTCGAGGAGCAGCATCGACGCGGCACATGGACGGACCAACCTTCGGAAGCGAGGCCGACGAGGGGGTTGTCCCGCCCGCCGTCGACGGGCTTGCGGATGCTGTTAAAAGTTAAGGCATTCTTCGGAGAGTCTTAACCTTCGGCGCCGGGCAGGGGCCGACAAGTCGTCGGATCTGCGCTAGGATTCCACCCATGCCAACGTCCCCGGTCGATTCCCACCCATCCGTGGACCGCCTCGAGCGCTCGGCGATCGCCCCCATCCTCCAGCGGGCGATCGCCCAGGGTCACCTGTCCGCCGACTGTCCGTCCCTCATCCTGCACGACCTCGGTCGGCTCGACGCCCGATTGGCGGACCTGCGGGCGAGCTTTCCCCCCGGCTCCCTGCACGCCGTCGCGATCAAGGCCAATCCCCTCGTCGAGGTCCTGCGGTTTTGCGTCGAGCGCGGGGCGGGCCTGGAAGCCGCCTCCTACGAAGAGGTTGCGCTCGCCCGCGCGGCTGAATGCCCACCCGACCGGATCGTCTACGATTCGCCGGCTAAGACCATTTCAGACCTCGAGCGCGCCCTGCGCCTGGGGGTGCGAATCAACATTGACAATATGGACGAGCTGGCCCGGATCGCGGCCCTCAGAGAGGAGATCCCCTCGGAGAGCCGGATCGGGATGCGGGTCAATCCCCTGGTCGGGGAAGGCCGGATCCGGGCCACCAGCGTGGCGGGCCCCGGGTCCAAGTTCGGCCTCCCCCTGGTCGCGGGGGATCGCTCGTTGATCGACGCCTTCGCCCGTCACGACTGGCTGACGGGCCTTCACGTCCACGTGGGCTCCCAGGGCTGTGACGTCGCGCAGATGGTCGAGGCGGTGCGCCGCCTTCACGGCCTGCGGACCGAGATCCATCGAAGCTTGGGGCGCGAGCAGGTTCGGAGCCTGGACCTCGGCGGGGGCCTGCCCGTGGCCTATCGACCGGAGGATCGGCCCCCCTCCTTCGCCGAGTACGCCCAGGCCTTGCGTGACGCCGTACCGGGTCTCATGGATCCGGGCCTCGAGCTCGTCACCGAGTTCGGCCGCCACCTGCAGGCCAACGCCGGGTGGGCGGTGAGCCGGGTCGAGTACGTCAAGCGACACGGTGAGCATCGGCTGGCCGTCGTGCACCTGGGAGCCGACTTCCTGGTGCGGCGTGCCTACCGACCCGAGGACTGGTACCACGAGCTCCAGGTGTTCGACGCGGCCGGCGTGCCCAAGTCCAGCGAGGTCGAACCCTGGACGATCGCGGGCCCGCTCTGCTTCTCGGGAGACGTGCTCGGGCGCGATCTCCCACTGCCGGCCATCGAGCCCGGAGACTGGCTGGTCATCCGGGACGTCGGCGCCTACACCCTCGGCATGTGGTCGCGGTACTGCAGCCGCCGCATCCCGCCCGTGCTCGGCTACGACGGATCGGAAACCTTCCGGGTCCTGCGCGAGGGCGAGGAGGCGAACGATCTGGTCGCCTTCTGGAGCCGCTCTCGCCCCTGATCCTCACTCGACGAGGGTCGCGGTCGGCATTTGGCGGTTGTTGGCCGTTCCGCTCGCTTCGCGGGTCACCCCGATGAGCCCAACCGGGATCGAGTCGGGGAACAGGGCGATCCCCCGATCCAGCGCTTCTTGCAGGGGCATGCCGAGCACGAGCCAATCGTAGACCTGCTTGCACAGCATGCGCCGGACGATGTGCTCGCCGACGCCGGTTGCGGCGATCGCCCCCTCCTCCCCCGCGTAGAAGCCGCACCCGATGATCGGGCTGTCCCCCACCCGCCCGAAGAGCATCGGGCTCGCCCCGCCCGTCGAGTTGCAGACCGCGAACCGCCCTGCGTCGTCCATGGCGACCGATCCGATCGTGCTCGACCCGTAACGGTGAAGGACCTCGCTCCAGGTCGAGGGAAAGTTCCAGTAGGCCTCGAGGTCGAAGCCCCGCCAGCGATCGGCCGCCTCTCCAGTTCCGGATTGGAGGGCCGTGAGGACTTCCCGGTGGATCCGCCGAGCGCGCTCGGTCACCTGGTAGTAGTCGGAGTGGCCCCGCTTGCGGGCGAAGGCGATCGCCCCCTCCCCGGCGAGCAGCCAGTGCGGGGTGTCGGCCACCTCGCGCGCGACCAGGATGGGGTTCCGGACCCGCTGGATCGCGGCGACGGCCCCGAGCTGGCCGGTGCTGTCCATGACGGCCGCGTCCATGCCGATCGTCTCGCCGTCGAGCTGCAGGGCTGAACCCGTCCCGGCGTTGTAGCGCGGGTCGTCCTCGAGGACGACGGCAGCCGCGAGGGCCCCCTCGAGCGCGCTCTCCCCGGCGCTCAGGCGCGCCATGCCCACGGCGGCCGCTCGTTCGCACCCATCCACGTTCTCAGGCGAGTTGCCCACTCCCCCGTGCACGGCGATTCGCACAGCCATCGACCTCTCCTTTCCTGGCCCGCCATGGTATCCCCAGCCACCCGAGAAGGCCATCGGCCCCCGGCGCGAGGCCAGGGGCCGATGGGGCTTCGAGAACCGGGCTAGTCGGTTCGACCGGGGAACGGCTCCTCCATCTCGTGGGTGATGCGGCGGTTGGGGGTGTAGCGGTAGCTGAGAATGGTCATGAGGTCCTTGACCCGCCGCTGCACGTCGTTCAGGTCGTGGCTCAGAGCCGGGTTGGCCGGATCCTGGACGTTGTCTGGCCCGATCATGAACTTGGACAGCACGGCCTCCTTGTCGGGATCCCGCGGCTGGATCTGCAGGAACGAGATGCCGGGGACGAGTGGCTTGTTCAGACCCGCTTCGACCAGGTGGCAGCCGTTGCACGTATTGAGGGCGAAGTGGAACCGGGCCTCCGGGTTGGTGATGCCCGGCGCGTTCCACACGATCGGCGGCTCTCCGAACGCCCCCGGCACGAGGGCCGAGCCGCAGCCCATGTCGGGTGGTAGGGTGGCGGCGTCCTTGAGCTCGGCCGCCTCCTGACTGTTGATCACCTCCGCCAGCCGGGCCGTGCCGTTGAAGGAGGGGTCGGGGGTGAGGGCCGGCGACACCTCGTCGAGGTACCCGTCGTCCCCGACCTTGAATTCGCGCAGTTCCCACGGCTTGGCGAGTTCGGGGTGGAACTTGCCCTTGTCGTCGATGGCGTTGAGCAACCCAAGCTGGATCTCATTGGTGCGCAGCTGGTTGAGGCCGTTGCCATTGGGCTTCGTGGGGTTCGCCCCCTCCCCGCTGAACAGGTCCGTCAGCTGCTGAAGCGCGGCGTTGTACTCCTCACCGTACGGAAGGCTCGCCAGCTGGTGCCACCGCTCCTCGTACTCGAGCAAGAGCTGGATGCGGCGCTTGGGCGTGAGGTCATGGCGCTCGCCGAAGTCGCCCTCGACTTGGCGCAGGTCGACGCCGTATTCGAAGATCGCGTTGAAGAAGGTCTTCTTGCCTTTCGGATCGAGCAGGTTGAACACGAACCGGTTCTCGCCCGCCGTGCCCTCGTGCCGCAAATCGGCCCGGTTGACGATGGCGAGCAGGCGGAAGGGCGCCTTCGACAGGTCGAGCTTCTGGCCGCCGCTCTTCTCCAGCCACGGCTTGATCACGAAGTTTTCCATGGCCTTGCGGGCCTCGACATCGTGCCCGTTGACCGTCTGCTCCGTGATCCAGTGCTCGAGCCACTCCTTGGTGAACTGCGAAGGATCGTGATTCCCGGCCATCCGCTTCATCAGCGTGCCGAAGGTCCAGGCCCCGTCCCCGGTCGTGCGGACCAGGTCGTTGACGACGCTCAGGTCCGTGATGACCAGCTCCTTCTTGGGGTCAATCGAGAGGCCACCTGGCGCTGTCCCGCCTCCGTCGTCACCCTCGGAGAGCCCCCCACCGTCGTACCCCCCCTTGTAGCCGTTGTACGTGGGGCCGCCCTCTTTGCTTCCCCCCCATTCCGGCGAGCCGCCTGAGTCCGATCCGCCGCTGGAGACCTCGTCGCCGTTGCGCGCCGAGTCCCCCTGGATGCCCGGAGCGACCAGGTTCTGGGGTTTCGCTTGGCACCCGATCAGCGAGAGCGCCATGGAAGAAAGCACCAGGGCTCTTCCCAGGGATCCCAATTTCATGCCACACCTCTCCTCACTGCTCGACCCGCGGGCGCCACCGGGCCACCAAGGCACACGGCCTCGAGGGCGCTCCGCCTCCTTTCTCAGGCAACCGAGCGATGAGTCGATCATAGCGATCGGCTTCCTTCCCCCTTAGGTCCGATTGGGCGAAGCTCTTGGTCGTCTCTTCCACGGCTAAGAATCATTGGGCCGGGCGCCCTGGAAGCCGGGGGCGGGTCGGGGTCCTGTGGGCGCGATCCTTAATCGGGCTGGGCGTCGAGTCCTTCTCGGCGTAGCTGCCGGTTGGCGTCCTCGACGGCGTGGCCCTCTCCCGTCGACGGGCGGAAATGCCGCTCGGTGACGACGAGGTCGGTGAACACGTGGGCGATCCCCGAGGTCTTGCGGGCGATCGCCTCGGCCTCCAGGGCCTGCTCGGGAAAGTCGAGCTGGCCCCACAGGTAGGCCGTATCGCCCACGACGAAGACCTTGACGTCGACCGGGCTGACGTGGTCCCGCTTGGCCCCGAGCTCGTGCCGGATCCGGGCCTCCAGGGCCTCGTCGTGGCCGGCGCTGCCGTCCATGACGACGACCCAGTTGCGGACCGAGGCGACCCCGCTCACCCGGGAGGCCGCGAGCCCGATCGCGCTGCGCTCATCCTTGGTCTTCACGAAGCCCCGCACCGTCAGGTTCCCCCGCTCGTTCACGAGTCCGAGGCCCGTCACGAGGCCGGGCGGCAGGACGCGACGCAGCTCGCAGAGGACCTGGTCGATCACGGTCGCCTCGTCGAGGGGGACCTCGGTGCCCACCTCGGGGCCGACCCGCTCCTTCTGCCTGGGACTCACCTGCTCCGGGCTCACCGAACGGATCCCGGGCACGGCGCCGATCAGGGCGATCGCCCGATCCCGCTCGGCGAGCGAGGCGAACTGGCCGACCAAAAAGGCGGCCCCGTGCCGGACCTGGACGCCGACGCTCGGGGGCAACCCGGCTCTGGCGAGGGCCTCCTGAGCCTGGCGCGCGAGGAGGTGATCGTCCGGCAGCCGGTTCCTGGCGACGGTGAGGCCATCGTCCAGCGCCGCGTCCGGGGCCAGGTCGTGGGCGAGCTGTAGGGCCGTGCGTTTCTCCTCCGCGCTCGCGACCTCGCCCGTGACCGCGAGGGTTTCGTCGTCCAGCCAGAGGACGCGCAGGCCCTCGGCGTGCACGTGGGGGCTCGTGGCGATCGCCTCTCGGACCGACAGGGCCAGCTCGTCCCGTGACCGCATGGGGGGACCTCCTTTGCCGCTCGAACCCAAGCAGAGATGGCGAGCCCTCCAGGCTCGCTTCTCCCCCGCCCCCTGCCCCCGCCCCTAGGGGCGGGGGATTCGAGGAAGCCCGGATTCCCTTCCGGGCATGTTTAGGGCCGAGGATAGCACGGGGGACCCGCTGCCGGGGACAAGCCGACGACCCCTCCGGAAGTGGCTCGGTTCCTTGTGTCCAGGCCGCCGTCGCGGGGTTAAGATGCGGGCGCGACGCCATGCCGGAGGAAACGCCCATGCTGGAAGGAACGCTCGATGGACGGGATCCCAAGCGGATGAATTCGGCCTGGGGAGGGCCGAATTCGCAGCGGAGCGAGAGCCTGCCCATCCCCACCGACCCGGAGTTCAAGGGGGAGTCTCCCGCCTCCACGACCAACCTGAAGGCCACGCTGGAGGAGCGGGGCATCGCGGTGGACGAGTCCGAGCTCGATGAGCTCGGAGCGGATCGCCCGCATGTGGGGCCGACGGCCGGCGGCGGCTGAGGGTCCTGAAGCCCTTTCCCCCTCGACGCCGGGCGGCATCCGGGTTACAACTCCAGGCATGCCGATTGCGACGTCCGACTCCTTGCCCGCCTCCGCGACCCCGCGGCGCCGCCCCTCGCCGTGGCTTCTCCTCGCGATCGCCTTTCTCGTCGCCAACGCGATCGCCCTGGCGATCGCACTCCGCCTCGCGACGCGTGGCCCCGCGCCGGTGGCCGACGTACCCCTGACCGATCAGGATGGCCACGTGACCCGCTGGTCCGACTATCGCGGCCGCCACGTGATCGTCTACTTCGGCTACACGGGATGTCCCGACGTGTGTCCCACCGGGTTGACCGACCTCGCCCACGCGATCCGCGGACTGGGAGCGGCGGCCCGCGACGTCCAGGTCCTGTTCGTGAGCCTGGATCCAACCGCGGACACCCCCGCCCAGCTCAAGCGTTACGTCCCCTACTTCCACCCCGCCTTCCGGGGCCTGGTGCCCGCGCCCGATCGGCTCGCGGAGGTGACCCGCGAGTTCGGGGCCACCTTCCGGAGGGTCTCGCTGCCGGGAGGGGGGACCCGGATCGAGCACTCCACGACCTGCTACATTCTCAACCCGCGCGGCCAGATCGACGGCTTTTTTCTCACCCCCGTCTCGACCGAGGCGCTGCGCCGTCAGCTCGGTCTCGCCAGCTAGGAGGCTCACCATGCGCCTATCCGCCATATTGCTCGCCGCCCTTCTCGCCGGTGCGATCGCCCCCTCGGTGATCGCCAAGGCCCCCGAGATGCGCGTGGAGGGGGCCTGGATCCGTGAGGCCCCGCCGGGAGCAAGGGTCATGAGCGGCTACGCGACCCTGCACAACCTGGGGGGACGCCCCGACAGCCTCGTGGGCGTGACGACCGAGGCGGCCGACCGGGTCGAGATGCACACCATGTCCATGCACGACGGCATGATGCGCATGGCCCCGCTCCAGCGCCTCGAGGTCCCCGCCCAGGGGAAGGTGGAGCTCAAGCCGGGCGAGACCCATCTCATGCTCATGCACCCGCGCAAGGCCCTCCAGGCGGGTATGAAGGTGCCGGTCACGTTCACGTTCGCCCATGCCGGCCGCATCCGCGTCATGGCGCCGGTTAGAAAGGTCGACGAATAGCCAGCCAGGCTCTTTCCCGGCTCCTGAGCGCGGGGGCGATCGCCTGGGGGCTCGCGATCGCCCCCGCGGCCGTGGCCGCGACGCCCGTGCCGGCGATCGCCTTTTCGACCCCGCTCACCTCCGACCACGGCCGCCACTTCTCCCTGGGGGAACTGCGGGGCAAGTGGGTCTGGCTGTACTTCGGCTACACCAACTGCCCGGATCTCTGCCCCCTGACGCTCTCGCATCTCGCGGGAGCCTACCGGGCCCTCGCCCACCCCGAGCAGGTGCAGGTCGTGTTCGTTTCGATCGACCCGGGGCGGGACACCCCGGACCACCTGGCCGAGTACGCCGGGTACTTCCATCCGTCCTTCTGGGGGGCGACGTCGGGGGAGGGGGCGATCGATCCCCTCGCGCACGCCCTGGGCGTGAAGTACCGGGTCAATCCCGACAACCAGCTCGGCGACTACGAGGTCAGCCACTCGAACCAGGTCTACCTGATCGATCCCGCGGGGGGACTCGCCGCGGCCGTGACGGTCAAGACCCCCGACGACGCCCTCAAGCTCGCCCAGGACCTGAACACCGCCGCAGCCAAGCCCAAGTTGCTGGGCCGCCCCTTCCAGAATCTCTCCGGGGACAGTGGTCGGCTGTGCAGCACCGATCCGGCCTTGCAGGCCCTCATGGACCACCAGCAGACCTCGGGGTCGGGCACGAGTGTATTGCCGCTCGCCACCCCGATGCGGATGTGGTCCTTCGCCTCCCGGGACTGGCTGTGGATGCTCGGCGGAGACGCCATCCTGGGCTTCAACGACCAGATGGGACCTCGCGGGGCCAGGGCCAACAGCGCGGAAAACTGGGAAATGGCCATGGCGAGCCGGTACGTCGGCAAGGACATCCTTGACCTGCGCCTCATGACCTCCCTGGAGCGCTGGGTCCTGCCTGCTCTCGGGACCGCTCAACTTTTCCAGACGGGGGAGTCCTACAACTTCAACCCGATCGTCGACCACCAGCACCCGCACGCGCCGGTCATGGAGCTCGCGGGCCGCTACACGGCCGAGCTCGCGGATCGCTCCGAGCTCTTCCTGTACGGCGGGCTGGTCGGCGATCCGGCCCTGGGCCCCACGACCTACCTGCACCGCCCGTCGGCCGCCGACAATCACTGGTCGCCTCTCGGTCACCACCTGCAGGACAGCACGCACGAATCGGCGGGCGTCATCACGGTCGGCGGGCGAGAGGGGGACTTCAAGGTCGAGGCGTCGAGCTTCAATGCCCGGGAGAACGACCAGGCCACCTGGATGCCGAATTGGGGCCCTCTGGACTCCTGGTCGACCCGACTCAGCTACTTCCCGGGCCGCCACTGGTCGGCCCAGTGGTCTTACGGCTACCTCACCTCTCCCGAGATCCTGCACCCGGGGGACGAGCAGCGGATGACGGCCTCGATCCTGAACGTCTCGGAGTGGCCCTGGGGGACGCTCAGCACCCAGCTCGTCTGGGGGCAGAATGTCGAGTACCACTTCGGATCGCTCAACCGCCAGAGCTACGGGCTCGAGTCGCAGGCCGACTGGACCACCGGCCTGCACTTGTATGGCCGCTTCGAGGCCGTGGACAAGGAGTGGCTGCCCCCCGAGGACTACCTCAGCCACGCCATTCATCGGGTCAACGCCCTTACGCTGGGGGCCGCCCAGGACCTGGGCTTCATCCACGCGGCCGACGTGGCCGTCGGGGGGGACGTGACCGCCGACGCCGTGGACCCCGTCGAAACCGCCCTCTACGGGGGACCTCCCGTCTCCTTTCAGATCTACGTGCGGGTGCGCCCGCCGCTCATGCGGCGCTGACACCCGGATCGGCTAAGCATGCCCAGAAGGGAATCTGGGCTTCCTTGAACCCTCTCCCCCGGGGGATGAGGGGAGGGTGAGGGGGATAAGCGGGCCCGGATGGCATGCCCTCCCTGCTTACCCGTTGTGATGAAGGCCGCAGGAGAGGTGGGGCCACCGTCTCCTCAGTCGACCTGGCAACCTTCCGATGGTTCAGGTGTAAGGCAAAACACCAAACGCCCCCCGGGGCGATGAACTTGAAAGGAAGATAGCTATGAACACGATGACCAAGATTCTCGCCGTCGCCGGTACCTTCGCCCTCCTGACCGGTTGCGATGCCGCCACGATGAGCACCGTGATGGCCGGGATGCAGACCCTGAAGCAGGAAGCGGCCGTCACCGCGAGCCAGAACCAGACCGCGCTCACGGCGCAGACCGGGGCGATGAGCCAGGCGGCGAACGCCAACCAGCAGGCGCCCCAGGCGAACCAGGGTGGCCTGATCGTCGACAACCACCAGGACATGAGCTCGCAGGCCAATGGGATGGGCGGCTATCCGGTCGATACCCACCAGGACATGAGCTCGCAGGGCAACCAGAACGGGCCGGTGATGATCGATCCCAGCCAGGGCCTCCAGTCGCAGGGCAATCAGCCCGGCTTTCAGGGCGGCAACGGCCAGCCCGGCTTCCAGGGTGGCAACAACCAGCCCGGTTTCCAGTCGGGTGATCAGCAGGCCTACCAGCCGGTCGGCAACCAGCAGGGTTACCAGTTCGGCGGTCAGATGGGGATGCCTGGCCAGTCTCAGCACACCTGGATGCCCGAGAAGAAGTAAGCCAGCGACGAACGACTGTCGACTGTGGGGCCGGGTTCAACCCGGCCCCTCGGCGCATGGAGGGGTCAGCGTAGGGCGGGTTGCCCGGTTGGCGCCCATTTCCTGCGGTCCAGTTTGGGTAAAAGGAAGCCATGGCTCTTACGACCGGCACCCCGCGCATCGGCCTCGCCACCGCCTCCGGGCTCGTGGTCGCCTCTATGATCGGCAGCGGGGTCTTCGTGACCAGCGGCTTCATGGCCAAGGACCTCGGTCCCGCGGCCATCCTGATCGGCTGGCTGGTCGGGGGCCTGCTCGCTGCGTGCGGCGCCGTGTGTTATGCAGCCGTCGCAGCCCATCTGCCCAAGAGCGGGGGCGAATACCGCTACCTGCACGACCTCTACCACCCGTTCGCGGGCTACCTCGCGGGCTGGGTCAGCATCCTCTTCGCCTTCGCGGCCCCCATCGCCATGGCCGCCATGGCGGCCGGGGCCTACGCCGACGTCTTATTCGCCAGGGGCTCGGCGATGCCCGTCGCCCTGTTCCTCGTGATCGGGCTGGGGATCGTGCAGGCGACGGGGCTGAGGCTCGGCGAGCTCGTGCAGAATCTGGGCGTCGGGCTCAAGGTGCTGACCATCCTGGTGTTCCTGGGCGGCGCCCTGTTCTCCGGCGTGCTCGATCCCGCTCGCGCCCTGCCCACGGCCTCGGGCCTGCACGGTCTGGTGAGCCTGCCCTTCGCCATCGGGCAGATCTACATCGGGTTCGCCTACGCGGGGTGGAGCGCGGCCGTCTACATGGCCTCCGAGGTCAAGGACCCCGTGCGCAACGTGCCCAAGGCCATGCTGGTAGGCTGCGGCTTCGTGACGGTCCTGTACCTCTTGCTCAACTTCGTGTTCATCGCGGCCCTGTCGCCCGCTGACCTGCTCAAGGTGGCCCACAGCCAGGCCAATTCCCTCACCCTGGGCCACTTGGTCGCCGTGCGGATGCTCGGTGAGACGGGCGGGCGCCTCGCGTCGGGGATGGTCTTCCTGGTGCTGGTCTCGACCATCTGCGCCATGTCCATGACCGGGCCCCGGGTGTGCGACGAGATGGCCCGGGACGGCTTCCTGCCGGGCTGGGCGCGGTGGAAGGAAGGCCCCCTGGGGGGGCTCGGTCCGGTGGGGCTCATGACCGTGCTCTCGGCCGTCATGCTTGTCTCCAACACCTTCGAGACCCTGCTCAACGCGGTGGGGGTCATCATCGCCGTGACGGGCGCCCTGAGCGCCTCAGCCGTGATCCGGATCCACGGGCGGTGGATCCCCCGGGGCCTCGCCGTGGCCCTGGCCCTGTTCCTGGTGGGGGTCGTCTGGAGCGTGGTGGGGAGCCTGATCGCCTATCCGCAGACGATCGGTTGGGCGGCCCTTACGCTGGGCCTGGCGAGTGCCTTCTATGCCTGGCAGCGACGGACGAGCAGAGCGATCGCTTAGGACCAGGCCTCCTCGAACGATCTCTCCTCGTCCTGGTCGTTGTAGCCCGCTGGAAACCGCGTGCTCGGCATGCGCGCCCGACGGCGGATCTGGTCGACGATCTCCTCGGCCGGATAGGTCCAGATCTCGGCCAGGGTCGGGTGGACGTGCGGCACCTGCAGGAACTGCTCGACCGTCGCGCGAAAGGTCATCGCGCAGGCGATCTCGTGGATCAGCTCGGCTCCGTCGGGCCCCACGATGGTCGTCCCCAGGATCTCGCCGCTGAGTGGGTCGGCGAGCATCTTGACGAAGCCGTCCGTCTCGCCCAGGATCTCGGCCTTGCCGTGATCGGCGAAGCGATAGCGGCCCACCAGCACCTCGCGCCCCAGCTGCTGGGCCTCCCCCTCGGAAAGCCCCACCCGCGCGATGTTCGGCTGGGTGAAGGCCGCCGAGAGGAACAGGTGCGCGGGCGCCGGCTTGGGGGCACATCCCAGCAGGGCGTTGCGGGCCGCGAGCTCCCCGTCCGAGATGGCCACATGGACCAGGTACGAGCCGCCGGTCACGTCTCCGGCCGCGAAGATGTCCGGGTTGGTCGTCCGCAGGCAGCGGTCGAGCACCATGCGACGCCCTTCCATCTGGACGCCCGCCCTGTCCAGGTCGAGCCCCTTGATGCTGGGTTCGCGTCCCGTTGCGACCAGGATCTCGGCCCCTTCGACTTCATGGACGGCGCCGTCGGGGGTCTCGAACGTGACGGCCTTGCGATCGCCGAGCCGTTCGACCCGGACGGGGCGGACCCCGGTGTGGATGACGACCCCTTCTCGCTGGAGTCGCTGCGTGATGACCTCCGAGACCTCGGGGTCCTCGCGGGCGACCAGGCGTGGGAGGGCCTCCAGGATGGTCACGCGGGTACCGATCCGGGCGAAGAATTGCCCCAGCTCCAGCGCGATGATCCCACCTCCCACCAGCAGCAAGGACTCGGGCTGTTTGTGCAGGTTGAGCGCCTGGTCGCTGAGCAGGTAGCCGACTTCCGAGAGGCCCGGAATGGGCGGCACCATGGGGGTGGAGCCGAGGGCGAGGATGAACTTGGGGGCGCTCAAGGGGCGATCGCCCACCATGACGGTGTGCGGATCGACGAAGCGCACCGGGCCGAGGAAGAGCTCGCTGTTGGGCAGGGTCGTGATCCGATCGGCCCGGTACTCCGCGAAGCCCTGGATGAGCCGGTCCTTGCGGGCCATGAGGGCGGGGAAGTCGACCGGCTGGGCGATCGCGGGGGTCCCGAACGTGCTCGCCCTGGAGATCAGATGGGCGACGTTGGAGGACTGGATGAGGGCCTTGGAGGGCATGCAGCCGGCCAGGATGCACAGGCCTCCCAGAGGTCCCTTATCCACCACGGCGACGCGCGCCCCCAGCTCTTCGGTGGCCACGCGGGCGGCGGCAAAGCCGGCGCTGCCGCCGCCCAGGACGATCAGATCCCACTCGGTCACGGTTCGGCCTCGCTTTCCCTCGTTTGGATCCGCGCGACGGGCCACCCGATCAGGCTCTCGGGGTCACGCGGCCGGTGCCGGGTCATGAACATGTTGGCCCTCGATTGGGCCGGATTAAGCCCTCAACAGTTGTTGATTAAACGGCGAAACCTCGAACGCGGCGACGGTATAAAGCCACAAGACCGATCGCCAGAGGGAGGAACTTTCATGACGTTGCACCGCGCCGACCATCACCACCACGGGACGGGCAAGCTTCACCATACGGGCAAGCTGCACCACACTGGTAACCTTCCCGCCCACCCGACCCCCGCCGGCCATGGCCCCGCGGCTCCGCCCGCGCCGCCGCGACCCGTCGACAGTGACGCCTCCAAGGTGGCCTCTGGGGTGGCCAAGTTGCTGGAAGCCGCCGGCGAGGGCCCGGAACCCAACATCAAGGGTGTGACCGCCAAGATCGGCGAGATCGACAAGAAGATCGACGGTCTCAAGGCGAGCATCGCGGCCGACAAGCCCAAGCTGGCCGCCCTGGAGTCCCAGGAGGTGAGCGACAAGCAAAAGCTCGCGGACGATCAGGACAAGCTCGGCACCCTGACGACCCAGACGGCCAACCTGCAGGGCGAGGTCGACGCCGACCAGGCCAAGATGAAGGCCCTCAACGGCGAGAACGATGACCTCAAGGCGAAGAACGGCGGCCTCAAAGAGGCGAACAAGGAGCTCACCGAGGTGGCCAACGGCCTCGCACAGGAGCGCCGCGACCTCTTCGGCTTCCTGGCCCAAAACCAGGCGACCTACGACGACCTCGCGGCCCTGCCTCCCGACGAGCTGGCACCGAGCGATCAGGACTTCATGGCCGACTTCGCGTCCAAGCAGGACCGGGTGGGGGACATCAACGAGGCCATCGGCGGGATCAACGCCCAGGAGAAGGAGAACAACGGCCAGATCGAGGCGAACGACAAGCAGATCTCGGCCAACAACCAGTCCTTGAACGGCCTCACGGCCCAGGTCAATGATCTCGAAGGAAAGATCAAGGCCAACGACGCGGCGATCGCCGGCCTCAAGGCCGACATCGGCAAGCTCAACGCCGACATCGCCCAGATCGATCCCCAGATCGACGGCCTCAAGAAGGACATCGCGAACCTGGGCGGCAAGATCCAGGGCCTTGAGGGCGAGCGCAAGGCGATCCTCGACAAGGCGATCGCCGCCGAGGAGAAGGACATCGGCGCTCACGAGGAGGCCCTCAAGAAGGTCGACGGCAAGATCGCGTCCGAGACTGAGGCCCTCGCCAAGGCCACGGGGGATCTCGCGGGCCTGGAGGCCAAGAAGGAAGACGCCCAGAACGACATTAAGAAGGCCGAGGATGCGATCAAGGGCCTGACGGGCAAGAACGAGGGCCTCAAGGGCGACATCAAGTCGGCCCAGAGCGCGATCAAGGACAACGACGCCAAGATGAAGGGCCTCGGCGAGGCCAACAAGACCCTCACGGCCGAAGAGAACCAGCTCGGGAACGAGCGGCGTGAGCTGCTCGGCTACCTCGCGGTCAACGCACCGGTGTACCAGGCCCTCAAGTCCCTGCCGTCCGACGAGCTGGCGGACAACGACCGGGCCTTCATCGCCGACTACGAGTCCAAGGGCGCCAAGAAGGACCAGCTCAGCGAAGCGATCAAGGGTCTCAACCACCAGCGCGAGGCCAACGGCAAGGAGATTCGCGAGCTCCAGGGCGAAAACAAGGGTCTGGGTGCCAAGATCCAGTCTGCCGAGGCCCAGATTCGCAGCAACGTCAAGGAAATGGGCGAGCTGCGGGGCGAGATCCAGAAGGACGAGGGCGCCATCAAGCACCTCGACCGGCAGATGGGCGAGGTCAAGCAGAAGATTGCCAGCGAGACCCGGGAGCTAGGCAACATGGGCAAGATCAAGGCGACCCTGACCAAGCAGATGGACAAGGAGAACGCCGACCTCAAGACCCTGCAAAACCTACAGCAACCGGCCGGTCTCTAAGCCGATCCCGCGACCGGGCCCCCTCGTCGGGGGCCCGGCGTTTGTTTGAGCGCCCCTTCCCGAGGTAGAAAGCAGGTGAGCCTTGGGAGGGGCCGCCCATGTGGGACCATGACTCGTCGCAGACCGTCCGACGCCTGATCGAGTCGTCGGAGACGCCCATCGTTCGCCTGGATGGCCGCATCGGGACGTCGCTCAGCCAGCTCCTGCCCAAGCGTTTCCGCCCCCAGCCTGCGGGCGACTGGCTTTCTCCACCCGAATGGGTCAAGGACGCCGTCTTCTATCAGATCTTCGTCGACCGCTTCTGCAACGGCGATCGCCGCACCGACCCTCCGGGCACGCCCCGCTGGGGCGGCCGTCCCCGCCACTTCAACTTCTTCGGGGGCGACCTGGCGGGGGTCCGGCAGAAGCTCCCCTACCTGCAGGACCTGGGCATCACCGCGATCTACTTCAACCCGCTGTTCGCGGCGGGCTCCAACCACAAGTACGACACGGGCGACTACACTCGGATCGACCCGAGCTTCGGCACCAACGCCGAGTTCGAACGGCTCCTGGCCGAGTGTCACCGGCGGGGGATCCGGGTGATCCTGGACGGGGTATTCAACCACACGGGCGATCGCCACCCCTTCTTCCGCGACGCCGTGCGCCACGGCCCCAACAGCCGTTACTGGCACTGGTACACCTTCTGGGGCCACCCGGTCGTGAAGCGCCCCCGGCCCAACTACGCGTCCTGGTGGGGCTACGCCTCGTTGCCCAAGCTGCGGGTCGCGGGCAACCGCGAGGTGCAGGAGTACGTCTTCTCGGTGACCGAGCACTGGACCCGGCTCGGCATCGACGGCTGGCGGCTCGACGTGCCCAACGAGATCGAGTCCGAGGCGTTCTGGCAGGAGTGGCGCTCGCGGGTGCGGGCGATCAACCCGGAGGCCTACCTGGTGGGCGAGATCTGGGACGAGGGCCTCGGCTGGGTCCATGGCCGTCCCTTCGATGCGACGACCAACTACGTGTTCCGGGGAGCGGTGCTCGACTTCTTCGCCCAGCGCCGGATCTCGGTGGACGACTTCGACGCGCGGTTGTCGGGGCTGCGATCCCGCTTGGGGCCCGCAGGGGCTGATGCGACCTTCAATATGTTGGCCTCTCACGACGTGCCCAGGCTCTTCAACGAGACGGGCGGGCGGATCGCGCGGGTCAAGGAGGCCGTCTTCTTCCAGATGGTCTCGCCGGGGGCGCCCGTCATCTACTACGGCGAGGAGCTCGGCCTGAAGGGCGGCAAGGACCCCGACAATCGCCGCTGCATGCCCTGGTCCAAGGTGAAGGGTAACGACCTACACGCCTTCTACCGCCACCTGATCGCCATCCGCAAGGCCCACCCGGCCTTGCGAGGCGGCACCATGCGCACGCTCATGCGGCACAATCACTTCCGCTTGTTCGCCTTCTGGCGCGAGGGGCGAGGGGAACGCCTCCTGGTCGTCATGAACAGCGGCGAGCGCTCCCGGTCTGGGCCGCTGCCCCTGGAGGGAGGGTTTCCCGAGGGGGCCATCCTGCGGGACCTGGTGAGCGGCCGGGAGTTCCGGGTCGCGGACGGATCCGTCCACCTCGACCGCCTGGCCCCGCGCACGGGCCTCATCCTGGCCCACCGGACCGTCTAGAGCAAGGGCCGAATCGCCGAGGCGAGTCCGGCTTCCGGCAGGCTGCCGGTGATGATCCGGGCGATCGTGCCGTGGCGATCGACCAGGAAGGTCATGGGGGCGACCGGAATGCCGCCGTAACGCTTGGCGACGGCCTCGGTGCCGATCGCGATCGGGTAGGGGATGCCGAGCCCGGTGACGAGGGCGCGGACAACCCGGGCGTCGCTCTCGTCGAGGAGAACGCCGACGACCTCGAGGCCCCGGGCCTGGAATTGACGGCGCACACGCCCGAGCTGGGCCAGGTCGTGGCGGCAGTAGGGGCACGACGATTCCCAGAAGTTGACCACGACCACCCGGCCTCGCAGGGACGAGAGCGAGAAGGGCTGCTTCGTGGCCGGCAGGGTGAGCGTGAAGTCCGGGGCCGGCTGGTGGAGCAGGCGTTCGGTCCTTTCGAAGAGCGAGGGTTTGGGAGGCGGGACGAACGCCTGTCTAGCCAGGTAGCCGGACGTGAGCCCGATCCCGACCACACCGGCCACCACCCAAGCGCGTTTCAGGCCCATGGCCCCCTCCTGTCGCTCAGCAAGGGAAGGACGGGCGAGGCAGGTCGGCCGAGCGGATCCTGCCTCGCCTCGGAGTGTCCGCCGATGCTGCGGGATACAGTCCGCGTGTCTGGCTAGCTAACGGCGGGTAGCACGCGTGGTGCCGCCCGTGGCGCGTTCGAAGAAGATGCCGCCGCCCGGAACGTTGCCCCCGCCGCCGTAGCCACCTCCGCCACCGCCGTAGCCACCCCCGCCACCGTACATGCAGTCTTCATAGACGCGGGCGCAGGCCTGGGGCATGTTGTAGGGCTGGTAGATGTCGGGATAGGCGCGGGTGTAGTACTCCTGGCAGCGGGTTTGGCGCAGGGTGCACCAGTCCATCTGTTGCACCGTAAACGGGCGCGGGGATCTCACGTCCTGGGCGGGTGCCAGGCGGGTCGCCGTCGGACCGGTCACCCCGCCGCATCCGGCCAGCCCCAGCCCGAAGCTCATAATCAGGGCCAGACCGCTGGCGGCCCAGAGCCTTCCTCTCATTCGTCGGCTCCTTTCTCCGTGATCAGGCGGAAGGGCGTCGTGTCCGTTCGGGCGATCGCCCTCGGCCTGGGTTGTCATGGTTCCATGGCGCCGTCCGGGACACAGGGCGGAGAGTCACGAAGTGTCGGTCAGGTTGTTGTTGACTGCTTGAAGCTGAGCGGGGCGATGGTAACGTGGTCCCGACTCGAAAGGGGAAGCCATGTCGAGCGACTGGATGCAACGGATCCTCGCCACTCCTCACGATGGGGCCGCCCTCGTCTGCCGATTGACCCTGGGCCTCGTGTTCTTTCCGCACGGGGCTCAGCTGGTCCTGGGGTGGTTCGGGGGGCGGGGCTTCATGGGGTCCATGCATCTGTTTACGCACGACATGCGCATCCCGGCGGTGTTCGCAGGGTTGGCGATCGCCGGGCAGTTCCTGGGGGCGCTGGGCCTGTTGGTCGGCCTGCTGGGCCGGGTCGCGGCGTTCGCGATCGCCATGACTATGGCCGTGGCGATCGCGAACGTCCACTGGCCGAACGGGTTCTTCATGAACTGGTTCGGGACGCAGAAGGGCGAGGGGTTCGAGTACCACCTGCTTGCGATCGGGCTGGCGATCGCGGTCATGATCCGAGGTAGCGGGGCCCTTTCGCTCGATCGGTGGCTAACGCTCAATCGACTCTCTGCGCGATGAGGGCTGATTGTCGTCGGCAAGACCTAAAGCAAGAATCTCGACTACCCATTTGTCTCGCCGCCATTTAACAATCGCCCGCCAAGGATTCAAGAAATCAACCGTCGAAGAGCCCAGTCGCCGTGCTATCATTCCCCGATGGTCGGGCGCTTGATAGTAGGTACCAAACGACTGTCCCTCAGAGAGATGAACAAAGCGGACGCCGACGCCTCATTCTCGGATCGTTTCTTTGATCAATATTGACAATATTCCATCTTGCCGGGTAGCCGAGAAAGTGCGTGCGAGACTCCTGGGGGAGTGCGGGCTACGGGCTGGCATCCCGCATGGTTACTAGGGAACCGATCGCTACGAACTCGTCAACATTGATCAACCCATGAATCGCCCTTCGATGGTTGCGCCCGGGAGATAGCCAACAGTGGATGATTCCAAGCTTCAGTCCTTCATGAACCGGGCGATCGCCGACCTCGGCGCCGCCATGAGCGCCGTCCTGGTGGGGATCGGCGATCGCCTCGGTCTCTACCGAGCCATGGCCGATGGCGCGCCGCTCACCTCCGAGACCCTCGCCGGTCGGACGGGCCTTGCCGAACGTTATGTCAGGGAGTGGCTGCTGAACCAGGCCGCGGGCGGTTACGTCACCTACGACCCCGAGGCTGAGACCTTTCGCCTGCCGTCCGAGCACGCGGCCGTGCTCGCCGACGAGCAGAGCCCTTACCTGCTCGCAGGCAGCTTTCAGGTCGTCGAGGCGGCCTTCAAGGCGCAGGGGGCGATCGCCGAGCGCTTCCGCACCGGGGCCGGCTTGCCCTGGGGCGACCATGACGCCTGTCTGTTCGAGGGCATCGAGCGGGCCTATCGCCCCAACTACGTGGGAAGCCTCATCGACTCCTGGATCCCTGCCCTGGACGGGGTCGAGGCCAAGCTGAAGGCAGGTGCGAGGGTGGCCGACGTGGGTTGCGGGCACGGCACCACCACCCTCTTGATGGCCCAGGCCTTTCCAGCCTCCAGCTTCGTGGGCTTCGACATCCACGCGGGTTCCGTCGAGACGGCCCGGGTGAGGGCCCAAGAGGCCGGCCTGGGCGACCGGGTGCGGTTCGAGGTGGCGGGATCGACCGATTTTCCGGGCACCGGCTACGATCTGGTGGCCCACTTCGACAGCCTGCACGACATGGCCGATCCCGTGGAAGCGGCTCGCCACGTGAACGCGAGCCTGGGCCCCGAGGGGACCTGGATGGTTGTCGAGCCCTACGCGGGCGACCGGGTCGAGGAAAACCTCACACCCGTCGGTCGCCTCATGTACGCATCCTCGACCATGTTCTGCGTGCCGTCGTCTCTCGCCAATCAAGGCCTCGCCTTGGGGGCTCAGGCCGGTGAGGCGCGTCTGCGAGCAGTGATCGCCGAGGGTGGTTTCACTCGGGTCCGCTGTGCGGCCGCCACTCCGTTCAACCTGGTGCTCGAAGCCGGGGCGTGAATCAGCCCCTGTCGGGGTACGACGATCGCGAAGCCCTCGTTCGCGCAGGAGACCCCACCATGAGCTGGATCAAGACCATCGGCCCTCGAGACCCCGAGGCGACCCCAGAGCTGGCCGCCGCCTACCAGGCGGCCGGCGTCAACCGCCCCGCCGAGTACGGCGGCACGGGCGGACCCTCGAACATCATCCGGTCGCACAGCCTCGACCCCGAGCTGCTCAAGACGGCTTTTCAGGCCGGCATGCACCTGATCAACGGCCCGTCGCCGCTTTCCCGCCGGGACCGCGAGATGATCGCGACGGTCGTCTCGGCGGCCAATCGCTGCTTCTACTGAGTGGTCAAGCACTCGGAGTTTCTCCGAGCGGTGTCCCGTGAGGACGCCTTGACCGATGCCCTCAAGCTCGACCCCGACGGCACCCCTCTGCCGCCCCGCGAGCGGGCCATGCTCGACTACGCCCTGAAGCTGACCCGCTCCCCCTCCCAGTGCCGCGAAAGCGACATCCAGGGCCTGCGCGCCGTCGGCTTCGACGACCTCGGCATCCTGCACCTCGTGGCCTTCACGGGCTGGTTCAACTACATCAACCGGATGGCCGACGGCCTCGGTATCGAACTGGACCAGGACACCTGGGAGACCCTCAGCCAGCACGCCCCCATCCCCTGGGAGAAGGAGTCAGCTTCCACTCGACCACGGGTGGAAGCCTAGCACCATCCACCCCGAGAGCCGATCGCCATGGGCGATCGGCTTGACTCTCCCTCGTCCGGTCTGATATGTTACTTTTCACTCACATATTGACCAGCCCGAGAGGAGAGACTCCATGACCACTGCGACCGCAGTTCCCCCCACCTTGACCCAGCACGTTCGCATCCAGGCCACCCCGGAGCGGCTGTTCGCCCTCTGGACGAAGGCCGATGAGCTCATCCGCTGGTTTCCCGATCGCGCGGAGACGGACCCCCGGGTGGGTGGCGTGTGGCGCTTCGAGTTCGACATGGAGGACGGTATCCATGCCGTCGAGGGGCGCTACCTCGAGATCGTTCCGAACCGCAAGCTGGTCTTCAACTGGTTCGAGACCCTCGGCGAGGGCGAGAGTGTCCTTGCGAACCTGACGGTCACCGTCCGCTTCGAGCCAAATGGCGACGACACTGACGTGTACCTGGAGGAGAAGGGCTACGGTAGCGGCCCCCTGTTCGAAGCCAAGTTCACGTCGCGCCAAAAGGGCTGGGCCTACTTCTGCGAGAACCTCCAATCCTTCGTCGAGCGGGGGGTCGACACCCGCGACGAGGCATGACGGCCACGGACCCGGAGTTGGGGGAGGTCTGGAAGGCCCTTTCGGACCCCACCCGGCGCCGGATTCTCGACGCCCTGCGCGAGGGACCCAAGACGACCGGGACCCTCTGCGCCATGTTTCCCCAGCTCTCGCGCTTCGCCGTGATCAAGCACCTGGGCGCCCTCGAAGAGGCCCACCTGCTCATCGTCACCCCCAAGGGGCGCGAGCGCTGGAATTCCCTGAACGTCGTCCCCATCCAGCAGATCCACGACCGCTGGATCCGCCCCTACGAGGCGCTGTGGGCCACCAAGCTCTTGCGCCTCAAGCAGATCGCCGAACAACCGGCCGCTCCGGCCGTCACCGAGAAAGGACCCACCGCCATGCCCGAAACCACCGCGTCACCCGCCGCTCTCAAGGGTCTCGGCCACATGGCCATCGACCAGGAGATCGCGATCGCGGCCTCCCCTGCCACGGTCTACGAGGCCCTCACCAAGGACGTCACGGCCTGGTGGGGCGCCGACCACTCCGCGTCCGACCAGATGACGGACATCGTGCTCGAGTGCGAGTTGGGCGGGCGCTTCTACGAGGTGGGCGCGAACGGTGAGACTCACCTGTGGAGCCGGGTCACGGCCCTCAAGCCGGATGCCTACCTCGAGTTCACCGGGCCCATGGGGGCGAGCGGCGTCGTCCACGGCGTCTACTCGTTCACCCTCGAGGCCCAGGGGGCGAAGACGCTGCTCAAGCTGTCTCACCACGCCATCGGCGAAGTCGACGAGAAGCTGCAAGCCGGCTACACTCGGGGCTGGAAGGAACTCATGGGGCAGTTGCAGCTGTTCGTCGAAACCGGCAAGCGCTCCGGCATCCGCTGACGCGGTCCGATCGGCGAAGGCCCGGGACGAGTCCCGGGCCTTCGCGATGAGCGCTAGGATGGGTGCATCTTGAGCTTGAGGTAATCCCGTCCAGCATCGACCAGGAGGGCCGTCGTGTTGACGACCCAGTCCTGGGCCGTCTTGTCCCAGTGCTCCCAGCCGTCGGGCAGCTTGTGGTCCTGGAACATGCCCCGCACGTCCTCGACGCGGATCGCGGGCTCACCGCCGATCTTCTTGGTGTTGGGGCTGTGGGCGAGGAGGGCCATCAACAGACCGAACTCGCCCGAGGAGCCGATCAGATTGTCCTCTCCCAGGGTCTTGGTGAGGGCCTCGAAGACCTTGCGGTCGTCGGCGCTCATCTCGCCGTTCTTGGACGACTTGTGAAGCTTCTTGAGCAGGTCAGGGCCCGTCACCGAGACGAACTTCTCGAGGTCGCCCGCGAGCAGGCCGCCGGCCTTGGCCTGGAAGACCTTGGAATTGGGGTCTTTGATCAGGTTCTCGGCGATGAACTGGGCGATGTCCGAGCGCTTGAGGTAGCCGTTCTGGGCCTTGCTGAGCAGACGATTGAGGTCTTCCTGACTGAGGCGCCCCGAGTTGAGCTGGGTGGGGTCCCCTTGAAGGATGCCGCTGTGGCCCGGGTGGGAGCCCTGCGACCCAGGGAAGTCCAGGCTGAACAGGCCCATGGGCACGGGGGTGTCCAAGGCGCCCGTCGCGCCTGGCATGAACGCGTGATTGCCGAGGGCGAAGACCTTGAGCACCTCGCCGAGGTTGCTCTTGCCGCTGTCGCCGGTGTTACCCAGGGCCTCAACGTCGACGACGCTCGCGAGGGGCTTGTCCTCGTTGTTGCGCACCTTGAGGGCCCCGGACGCGACGGCGGAACCGATGAACGGACAGGTCGCCTTGTGGGTCGTGACCCCCTTGAGCTGGTCGGTCGTGAGGTCGGCAGGCTTGGACCTGGCCTCGCGGACCACTTCGGTCATGCGCTCGGCGTTGACCGTGTCAGGGGAGTAGGCCAAGGGGCTAGGCGGCTCCTGGTTTCCGGTCGGGTGGATCTTGGCGGGTGTAATCGGGGGCACCGGGATCGATTTGGAGTCGGAGACATTGTACTGGCTCATGGGGGGCCTCGCGTAGGGGATCGGTAACGACTTGTTTATACCCCGGTTGGTTTCGGGTCAACCGTCATCGATCCGGTAATCGTGGCCGGTGCGCCGAGTAGCGGTTCATGGACCTGCGGCCGGATCCGCACGACGATCGCTTCCGCCACGGCCGCGAGCCTCAAGAGCAGCGCCTCGTCCCAGGCCCGGGCGATCGCCTGCATCCCGATCGGCAACCCGTCTGGGTCGTAGCCGGCGGGAAAGGAGATGGCCGGCAACCCGGTCAGATTCCCCGGCTGCATGAAGCGCATGAGCTTCATGGTCAGTCCCAGGTCCGACTCCCCGTCCGAGACGGCGTCCGGATGGATCGGGGTCGCCACGCAGGCGGTCGCGGGGGTCACGATCGCGTCGACCTGGTCGAAGACCCGCGCGAACTGCCGGCACAGCCGGACCCGGTGGCGTTGCGCCTGGATGTAGTCGGTGGGGCTCAGGTGCCGCAACAGGGCGAAGTTGATGCGGGCCTCCAGGCTGAAGGACCGCCGCTGCGTGGCAACCTCCTGCTGGTAGCCGGCGAACATCTCGAGCCCGATCGTGAAGGTGTGGACGGCGCTCATGGCGGCGAGCTCCGGCAGCTCGATGGGGACCACCGTGGCCCCCCGGTCGACCAGCTGCTCGAGCATGGCCCGACAGGCGGCCACCACCGGCGGGTCGGCGTCCTCGAACCAGGGCCGGAACACCCCCAGCCGGATGCCCGTGAGGTCGCCGCTCGTGAAGTCTCCGACGGCGGGAGCGGGCTGCCCGGTCGTCGCCGGGTCCCGCGGGTCGGGGCCGGCGATCGCCATGTACGCCAGTGCCATATCGGCCACGGTCGCGGCGATCGGGCCGTAGTGGCCCACCGACGAGCACAGCGAGTTGGATCCGTGGGTGCTGACCCGGCCGAAGGTCGGCTTGAGCCCCACCACCCCGCACAGGCCCGCGGGAATCCGGATCGACCCGCCTCCGTCCGCCCCGATGGCGATCGGGCAGAGCCCGGCGGCGACCGCCGCGGCCGTGCCGCTCGAGCTGCCCCCCGTGATCCGGTGCGGGTCGTAGGGGTTGCGGGCCGGGCCGTGGAAGGGATTGAGGCCCGTGGGCCCGATCCCGATCTCGTGCATGTTCGTCTTGCCGATCAAGAGGGCTCCGGCCGCTCGGAGTCGTTCGACGACAACCGCGTCCTGCTGCTCCGGGAGCTTGCCCAGAAAGCGCGTCCCGACCGTCATCGGGTAGGAGGCCTGGGCGATCTCGTCCTTGACTGCGATGGGGACGCCATCCAAAGGGCCCAAGGGACGCCCTTGCCGGTACCGCTCGGTCGACGTTTCGGCCTGGGCCCATAAATCGGCCGCGTCCTGGGCAATCATGATCCGCAGGGGGAGCGGTCCGGTATCCAGGTTGGCCGTCGCCTGGATCACGCGCTCGGCGACCTCGGACGGCGTCGTTGTGCCGGCCCGATAGGCCGCCGTGAAGTCGGACGCCGTCTCGAACCGGAACGACCCCGCGGGAGGGGTGACGCTCGAGTCCGTGCCGGGTCCCATGGCCGCGGGAACGGGCACGGGGCACTCCCGGACCGGATGAGCGGTCGGGATGGGCTCGTGGGAGGGCTGCCGGATGGATTCCAGGCCGGTGTCCCGCAACAGTCCGGGCGCGAGCAGCGACCCGACGAGCGGATTCTCCAGGGCGGCGGTGAGGGCCCTCAGCTGCCAGCCTCTCGCTCGTGGGGCCTTGAGGGGCTTGAGGTCGTAGGTCACGTCACATCCCTTAGGAAGCGAGCGCAGTCGAGAGGGTCTGCTTCAGGAAGCGCCCCGTGATGGAGTGCTCGGCCTCCATCAGCTGGTGGGGGGTGCCCTCGAAGACCACCTGGCCGCCACGGTGGCCCCCTTCCGGCCCCATGTCGATCACCCAGTCGGCATGCCGGACCACGTCCAGGTTGTGCTCGATCACGACCACCGTGTTGCCGGCGTCGACCAGCCGGTCCATGATCGCGAGCAGGTGCCCGACGTCGGCCATGTGCAGGCCGGTCGTCAGCTCGTCCATGACGTAGAGGCTGCCGCTCTTGTGCAACTCGCTCGCGAGCTTGAGCCGCTGGCACTCCCCGCCGGACAGCGTACTCACCGGCTGACCCAGGGTCAGATAGCCAAGGCCTACGTCTTGTAAGGCTTGCAGCTTCTTGATGATTTCCTTGCCCTTCAGCCGGCCCAGCGCCTGCTCGACGGTCGAGGCGAGCACGTCTCCGATGCTGAGCCCTTCGAGCGTGTGTGCTAGCACCTCGGCCTTGAAGCGCCGGCCCCCGCAGGCCTCGCATGGGAGCTTGACCCCCTCCATGAAGGCGAGGTCGACGTAGATCACCCCGAGGCCCTTGCAGGTCTCGCAGGCCCCCTTGGAGTTGAAGCTGAACAGGCTCGCATCCACCTTGTTGGCCTTGGCGAAGGCCTTGCGCAGGTCGTCCATGAGGCCCGTGTAGGTGGCCGGCGTCGAGCGGCTGCTCGCGCCGACGGCCGACTGGTCGATCACGATGGCGTCGGGATGCGCGGGCAGGAACTCCTGGTGGATGAGGGAGCTCTTGCCGGACCCGGCCACGCCCGTGACGACCGTGAGCACGCCCTTCGGGATGTCGACGTTCACGTCCTTCAGGTTGTTGGCCCGGGCTCCGCGAATCGAGAAGTGGCCGGTCGCGGGGCGGACCTTGTCCTTCAGCGGCACGCTCTGTTCGAGGTGCCGTCCGGTCAGGGTGTCGGCCTTCAGGAGGCCCGCGAAGGAGCCTTCGTAGACGACCTGCCCGCCAGCGCTGCCGGCGCGGGGCCCCATGTCGACGACGTGGTCCGCGACCCGAATGACGTCGGGGTCGTGCTCGACCACGAGAACTGTGTTGCCCTTGTCACGCAGCTTGACGAACAGATCGTTCAGCCGATGCACGTCCCGCGGATGCAGACCCACGCTGGGCTCGTCGAAGACATACATGACATCCACGAGGCTGCTGCTCAGGTGCTTGACCATCTTGACGCGCTGGGACTCGCCGCCGGAAAGCGTGTCGGTGGCCCGGTCGAGGCTCAGGTAGTCGAGCCCGATGTCCACCATGTGCTGCAACCGCTCGGTCAGTGTCTTCACCATGGGGGCGGCCACCGGGGCCTCGATCGCCGATACCCAGGCCAGCAGCTCCCGGACTTCCAGGTGCGAGAGTTCCGCGATGTTGCGCCCGCCGATCCGGCAAGCCAGGGCCGCCTGGCTCAGTCGCGCCCCGTGACACAGGGTGCAGGGCTCCATGGTCAGGAACGGGGTGATCTGCTTGACCGTCCGTTCGGAGAGCGTCTTGATGTCCCGGCGGATGTAGCGACGCTTGAACTTCTCGACGAGACCCTCGTAGGTGGCATTCATCGAGCCGGAGCCGATCGTCAAGACGTACTTGCGGTCCTTGCCGTGAAGCAGGAGCTCCATCTCGTCGGTCGTGAAGTCGCGGAGGGGCTTGTCGTTGTCGAAGAAGCCCGAGCCCGCATAGCAGCCCGCGTCCCAGTCCGCGAAGAAGGGTGCGTTGATGGCCCCCTCGTTCAGGGACTTGTCGAGATTGAGCATCAGGTCCACGCGGACGCCCTGGATCTGCCCCAGTCCCTCGCATTCCGGGCACATGCCTTGCGGGGTGTTGAACGAGAAGAAATCCGCCCCCCCGGCGGGCGGGGTTCCGATCCGCGAGAAGAGGAGGCGCAGGACCGAGTAGATGTCGGTCACGGTGCCAACGGTGGAAGTGGAACCACCGCCCAGCCGCCCCTGGTCGACGGTGATGGCCATGCAGAGGTTTTCGAGGGCGTCGGCGTCAGGCTCGGGGTACTTGGGCAGGAAGCCCCGGATGAACATGCTGAAGGTTTCGTACAGCTGGCGCTTCGCCTCGGTCACCAGGGTATCGAACACAACCGACGACTTGCCCGAGCCCGACACGCCCGTGAACAGGGTGATCTGCCGTTTCGGGATCCGCAGGTCGATGTTCTTCAGGTTGTTTTCCCGGGCGCCGTGGATGGTGATGGGGTCGAGCACGGTGGGACTCCTGAGGCCTGGAGGGGGCTGCTGCGGGTCCTCATTGAACCATGCGACCTTGCCCGAGGAAAGCGGGGGAAGCCGACCCCCCGAACGCCGCGGGGAACGGCTGAGCAAGCGCGACTACTTGAGCAGATCGACGGTACCGGAACGGTGGATCCCGTCGGGCCCCAGGTAGGTGATCGACTCCTCGTCGATGATGGCGACCGCCGTCCCGCAGCGGAGGCACAACAGGTCGGCCTGCTTGTCGCTGTAGGTGAGGCGACTTCGGCATGCGGGGCAAAGGTACCGGCTGACCTTGCGGCGGGTCTTCACCTTGGTCGCCAGCTCCTCGACCTTCGTCTGGTAGAGGCCGAGGTCCTCCGGAAAGACGAGAAAGAGGTCATAGTTGAGCTTGAGCGGGATCTCCCTCTCCAGGAGGCAGCGCCCGATAAGGGCGATCGGGAGGATGCTGATCGCCGGATAGCTCTCCATCTCGACGAGGGCCTGGTAGCCGAGGATGTCCTCGTAGCCTTGAATGGGCCGCCCGAAGGCTTCTTGCCTCCGGCCGAGCGCCAGCACGATGACCTGCGGGCGGAACTCCAGGATCCCCTCGAAGTCGAGAGGGGGAGCGACCGCCATGACTTCGTGCCCCGCAGCCAACAGCGGCCCCGAGAGCGCCACCGCGTAGGAGGTCTGGTGGTCGATGACGACAACCCTCGTCACTTCCGCTCCCTATCCCCTCGCGTACCCCCCTCACTATAGCGATCGGGTCTCGCCCCCGTCAGCAGGCAGGTCGCCTCCGTCGAGGGTCCCCCTGGTTCCACGCGGGTGACATGGAGACGCGCCTGCCGTGATACTCTACATTGTGGGCCCCTCTCCGAAGAAAGAGTGGTTCGAGAGATGTTGACCCGGCGCCAGTTTTTGCTTGGTGGCTCGTTGTTGCTCGCCAGCCTGGCCGAGTCGGGCTGCCAGAGGCGCTGGTTACCCGTTCAGGGCGCAACCAGCGCCGAACGAGCGATCAAGGCCGCCCGGCGGTTCGCGGGCACGACCCTCCGCGTCGGGTGGGAATCCGGCCCCCAAGCGCAGGACCTGCTTCACCTCAGCGGGCCGCTCTGGGAGCACCTGACGGGAATCAAGATCGACGTGGTCGAGCTCGGCCTGCCATCAGACGAGCTCCGACGCCTGAAGGCCGAGCAGCGAGCCGCAACCGGGGCCCTCGATTGCGGCTCGGTGGCTCCGAGTTGGGTTCCGGATCTCCTCGCAGACGGCGCGCTCGAGCCGCTGGACGACTTCATCGCCCGCTACGGGGTGGCGGCCGACTTTGATGATTACCTCCCCATCTACCGCACCCTGGGAATCTGGAACGGTCGCACCTATGGCCTCTTTGACGATGGAGACGAGCTCATCCTGTACTACCGGAAGGACCTGTTCGAGGCTTCCGCCAACAAGCGGGCCTTCTCCGCCATGTTCGGTCGCCCGCTGGGCGATCCCCGGACCTATGACTGGCCCCAGCTCCTGGACGCCACTCGCTTCTTCACGCACCGCGGCGGCCCCGATTTCTACGGCATGGCCCCGTTCAATCTGGATCAAACTTGGGGGTGGTTCCAGGCCTACCTGCGCGTCAACGGGGGCCGATTCTTCGACCCGGAGACCATGAAGCCGGAGGTCAACAGCCCCGCCGGACGTCGGGCCCTGGAGAACCTTCTCGCCCTGCAGGCCACCATGCCGCCCTGGGTCGGCGAGGTCTCCTTCGATCCGTCCCTGGCGACCTACCTGTCGGGCCGCTCGGCCATGGCCGGCTTCTGGCCACCGCTCGGACGTTGGGCCGAACGGTACGGAACGTCTTCTCCGATGGTCGAGGGCCTGCCGATTACCCAGGTAGTCGGCCGAACCGGCTACGCCCTGCTGCCGGGCGGGCACTCGGAAGTGGCGGTGGGTTACATGCTGTCGCTCTTCTCCCACAGCCGACACCAGGAGGCCGCCTACCTGTTCTTGCAATGGCTGAACAGCCCCGATGTCAGCCTGCGGCGGGTGATGCTGCCCTATTCATTGCGCGACCCCTTCCGCCAGTCTCACATCCGCTCGAAGCGATACCGGGCGCTGTGGCCGACTGCACCGGCGTACCTGGACACCCTCCAGGAGGCCGCCGAGGTCGCCCTGCTCGATCTGGCCATCCTGGGGGCCGATGACTACGAGAACGCATTCTCGCTGGCCCTGACCAACATTCGGCTCGGCATGGCCCCGGCCGAGGCCCTGGATCGCATGGCCGTCGCCTGGGACGATATCACCCGACGGGTCGGTCGAGACCGCCAGAAGGCGGCCTACGCGCAGTTCCTGGCCCGCCCGGGGGCCATGCCGCGCCGAGGGGGGGCCTCATGAACCCCGTCCACCCCGGCCTGTTCGGAAAGCTGTTGCTGGTCTTCGGCCTGGCCCTGTTGCCGGTACTCGGCCTGGTGCTCTACGGCTTCCAGGCGAACCTCAAGAGCCAGGAATCGGCCATCCTGGACGGTCAATTGCTGACGGCCAACGCGATCGCCGAACAGGTCGAGACGCTCTTCGACAGCGCCATCTCCTTTGGCTGGGCGGTGGCGAGCATGCCCGAGGCGCGCACCCTGGATTCGAGGCGACTGGATCCCTTCTTGAAACGCCTCGCCCTGATCAACCTGGAGTACGAGGCCATCAGCGTCTTCGATGCCAAGGGGAACAACCGCGGATACGGGCACGCGACCCTCTCCCCGGAGCCGCGCTTCAACATCGCCGCCTACTCCCACTTCAGGTTCGTGATGGCCACGAACACCCCTGTGGTGTCCAACATCCTCGTCTTGCAGAAGCCGCCGGGGATTCACGCCATCATCGCGGCCGTGCCGATCCGCAGCGACCGTGGGCGTCCCGTCGGGCTGGTCACCGTGTTGATGAACGCGGCTCACCTGGCGAAGCACTACGAGGAGACCCGTCTGCGAGCCGGCCAGGCGATCTTCGTGGTGGATCGAGACGGCCTGTTGGCCTTTCACACCCTGCAGCGAGTCCCCTCCCCCCAGGATATCCGCGCGTTTCGAGACCTGCCGGAAACCCGCGAGGCCCTTTCCGGGACTCCCGTCACCGAGTCGAGGTTCGTGAGCCCCCTGGCCAAGGATGTGCGTCTTGCCGCCTTCGTGCCCAGCCGACAGTACCGGTGGGTGGTCGGCGTCACCCTTCCCCGCTCGGTAGCCCTGAATCCGGTCTATGTCGGGCTTTGGCGCAGCCTCGCCGCCTATGCCGGATTGATGGTCTTGAGCGGGGCGCTGGCCGCCATCCTCACGCGAAACTTCGTGGGACCGATCCTGGATCTCAAGGAGGCCGCCCTATCGCTCGGGCAGGGCAACCTCACCGCCCGCGTGAAGGTCTCCACCGGTGACGAGCTCGAGCGGCTCGGCGACGCCTTCAACCAGATGGCGATGGAACTCCAGGCGCGAGAAACCGAGCGGACCCAGCTGCTCCTGCGGGAGGAAGCAGCCCGTGCCGAAGCCGAGGCCATGAAGAAGCTCGACAAGCTCAAGAGCGACTTTGTCAACGCCGTCTCGCACGAGCTCCGCACCCCGTTGACCTCGATCAAGGGCTACAGCGAGTTCCTCGAGGACGGTCTGGGTGGCGTCTTGAACCCGCAGCAGATCGAGTTTGTGCGGCAGATCGAGGTCGCGACCGTGCGCCTGCAGCGCCTGGTCGACGATCTGCTGGATTTCGCGCGCCTGGAGGCGGGAACCTTCAAACTGCACTGCGCCGAGGCGGATCTCCGGGAGAAGGTCGACGAGGTCGTCGAAAGCCTGCAACCTCAAGCCCAGGCCGCGCGGCTGACGCTCAAGAGCGCCTTGCCCGACGAAGGCATGCCCGGGTGGATGGACGCGCAGCGCATCGGTCAGGTGCTCACCAACTTCATCAACAACGCGATCAAGTTCACCCCGGAAGGGGGCCTCATCGAGGTGCAGGCCCGCGTGGACGGGGACCGTCTCCGCTGCGAGGTGCGCGACACGGGGATCGGGATCGCCCCCGACGACCTCCCCAAGCTCTTTCAGCGATTCGGCCAGCTGGAGGCGGGGATCCGAAAGCCCGGGGGAACGGGCCTCGGGCTTTCGATCAGCAAGGCCATCGTCGAGGCGCATGGCGGGGAAGTCGGCGTCGAGAGCCAACCCGGCAAGGGGTCGACGTTCTGGTTCGAGATCATGCAGCATCCGCCGGCATGCTGACGATCTCGGCCCGGACCCGCTCCCCATGTCGGGTCCCCGCATGACCTGGCGTGTCGGCCACAACCTGGTACGATCAACTTCCAGGATCCCCTGACCCGGTTCGCCCGCCCGTATTAGGCAGATAGGAACGAGGCATGCCCCCAAAGACCAAGACGCCCAAGACCCCCGCAACCAAGGCCCCTGAGCCCCCCAAGGTGGAAAAGCCGCTGCGCTTCCTGTGCGTCGCCGGCATGGTCTCCGGCCGCCCGTTCATGAAGCAGGCTGCCGCCATGGGCCACAAGGTGATCGTGCTCACGAGCGAGAAGGGGCTCAAGCAGGACTGGCCGCGCGACATCCTCGAGGACGTCATCGCCGTCAAGAAGTTCGACGACGAGACCGAGGTCAAGAACGCCATCTGCTGGATCGCCCAGCGCCGCAAGATCGATCGCATCGTGCCCATGGGCGACTGGGAAGTCGAGATGAGCTGCTTCTTGCGCGAGCACATGCGGGTGCCGGGCATGGGCGAGACGACCATGCGCTACTTCCGCGACAAGCTCGCCATGCGTGTGAAGGCCCAGGAGGACGGCGTTCCCGTCCCCGAGTTCGTGCACATCCTGAACCATGACGACGTCTTCGAGTACATGCAGCGGGTGCCGGCGCCCTGGGTGATCAAGCCGCGCCTCGCGGCCGCTTCCATGGGCGTCAAGGTGATGCACGACGACCAGGAAGTCTGGAAGAAGATCATGGAGCTGGGCGATAAGCAGTCCGGCTACCTGCTCGAGAAGTACACCCCGGGCGACGTCTACCACGTCGATTCGGTCGTCTCGGAGCGCGAGGTGCTCTTCGCCTCGGTCTCCAAGTACGGCACCCCGATGCTCGACCTCAACGTCAAGGGCGGGGTGTTCACGACCCGGCTCATCGACCGCAAGAGCCCGGACTGGAAGGCCTTGCAAGAGCTCAACCGCGACGTCGTCAAGAGCATGGGTCTGGTGCGCGGGGTGACGCACATCGAGTACATCAAGGACCGCGAAACCGGGAAGTTCCTGTTCCTGGAAGCGGCGGCCCGCGTCGGCGCCGCCAAGATCCCCGACGTGGCCTGGTCGGCGACGGACATCTGCCTGTGGTTCGAGTGGGCCAAGATCGAGACCTTCGGGGCCCAGTACCAGCTGGCGCCCTTCCGGGAAGGCTACGCCGGCGGGATCATGTGCCTGTCCCGCTATCAGTGGCCGGACCTCAGCTCCTTCGACGCCCCCGAGGTGGTGTGGCGCCAGAAGAAGGAGTGGCACGCGGGCATCATCGTGGCCTCGGACGACCCCAAGCGGGTCGAAGAGCTGGTGAACGAGTACGCCGAGCGTTTCGCCCGCGAGCAGATGGCCCACGCCCCGACCAAGGAGCACCAGGGCGCCGCGCTCTAGCACTTTTCAACAGGAAAGCCCCTGGCGAGAGCCGGGGGCTTTTTCGATGACCGCTAGAGGCAGACTTATCGGAGGAGCGACAGGACCGTCTGGGAGCTGCTGTTGGCCTGGGCGAGCATGGCCACCGCCGATTGGCTCAAGATCTGCCGCTTGGAAAGAGTGATCACCTCGCTCGCCATGTCGAGGTCGCGGATCCGACTGTTAGCGGCGTTGATGTTTTCCGATTGGATGCCGAGATTTTGCACGACGTTCTGGAGGCGATTGACGGAGGCTCCCAGACTGGCCCGCTGGGTGCTGACCTGCGTGAGGGCCGAATCGATGCGGGTGATCGTGGTGCTCGCCGCCCCCGAGCTCGACACGTCGATGTTGCCGGAGTTGAGCGTGAGGGACGTGCTGGAAGCGGTGGCGATGGTGACGTTGAGCGTTTGACCGGCGTTGGCTCCGATCTGGAAGGTCAGACCGCCGGACGCCAGGGACCCGTCCAAGAGCTTCTTGGTGTTGAAGTCGGTCGCGCTCGAGATGCGATCCAACTCGCTGGAGAGCTGGTTCATCTCGACCTGGATGTTGGATCGGTCCGAGGTGGTCAGGGTGTCGTTGGCGGCCTGGACGGCCAGCTGGCGCATGCGCTGCAGGATGCTCTGAGAGTTTGAGAGCGCCCCCTCGGCGGTCTGCAGCATCGACATGCCGTCCTGAGCGTTGCTCGACGCCCGGTCGAGCCCGGTGGTCTGAGCGACCATCTTCTCGCTGATGGCGAGCCCCGCCGCGTCGTCGGCTGCGCTGTTGATGCGCCGTCCGCTCGCAAGCCGAGCGAAGCTCTTGCTGAGCGCCTCGTCGTTCAGGGCCAGGAAGCGGTGGGCGATCAGGGCGGCCGTGTTGGTGTTGATGCGCAACGCCATCGGACCCCTCCTTGAGTAGAGCCGGAACGATCCCTCTTCCGGTGCCCTCGCTTGCCATCCCCCCGATCGCGTCCGGCGATTCGGATTCGGCCGTGGTGGCCCTCGGGGCGGGCAAAACGACTGATCCCAACAAAAAGCAACCGATCTCCATGTACCCAAGATATCGTGAATATTCACGATATCTTCATGATTATCCGGCAAGGCTTGCCTGGATTCACTCATTAGTGATAGGAATTACTTGATGCTGATTCAGCATCTAGCCGACCAGGAGCCTTCGATCGTGAACCCTTACCTCTCCAGCGTCGTGGTGACCCTTATGGCGATCGCGCTTCCCGGGGCCGCATGGGCCGACCTGCGGGTCGGGATGATCCCGGACGTCAACCCGTCCAGGCTGGTCCGCGACGCCCGGCCCCTGGCGACGTTCCTCGAGAAGAAGACCGGACAGAAGGTCGAGCTCTCGGTGCCGACGAACTATGCGGCCGTCGTCGAGGCCCTGGTCAACGGCCAGCTCGACTTCGCGTATCTCGGGGGTTTCACCTACCTGCAGGCCAAACGCCGGGCGGGCGTCGTTCCGCTCGTCCAACGAGAGTCAGACCGGCACTTCCATTCCCTCTTCCTCACGCAGGCCCGCTCTTCGATCCATGGTCTTAAGGATCTCCGAGGCCGCACCTTCGCCTTCGGAGACGTCAACTCGACCTCGGGCCACCTGATGCCCGCTCATTTCCTGCGCCAGGCCGGGATCGATCCCGATCACGCCTTCGCGCAGACCCTCTTCACGGGCGGCCATGACGCGACGGCGCTCGCGATCGCCAACGGCAAGGTCGATGCGGGAGCGATCGACGAGACGGTCTTCAAGAGGCTCCTCGAGAGAGGGATGATCCGCGCGGATCAGGTCCGCGTCTTCTACACGACGCCGGCCTTCCCGGACTACGTCTGGGTGGCGCGAAGAGGGCTCGACAAGGCCATCCAGGCCAAGCTCGCCGAGGCCTTCCTGGGCCTCAAGCCCGGTCACTCGAGCGATCGCCTCCTGCTGGATCTGCTGCGCGGCAAGTCCTTCGTCAGAGCGGAGGCGGCTGCCTACCGCGGCCTCGAACAGGCCGCCCTCGACGAACATCTGCTCCGGTAGCGATGCGGTATGAGCTGCAGGATCTGGGGCGCCGCTTCGTCGGGTCGACCGGTGACGCGGTCGTCGCCCTCGACGGCCTGACGCTCGGCATCGAGCCCGGGGAGCGTGTGGCCTTCATCGGGCCGAGCGGCTCGGGAAAGTCGACCCTGCTCCGACTCCTGAACGGCCTGTTGCGGCCGACCTCGGGTCGCCTGCTCATCGACGGAGCTCCCTTGTTTGCCCAGTCTGGTCGGCAGCTCAGGGCCATGCGGCGCCAGACCGGGATGGTTCACCAGCACCTGGCCCTGGTTCCGCCGCTCAGGGCGATCGACAACGTCCTTTTGGGAAAGCTCGGCGAATGGCCCGTTTGGAAGGGGCTCCTGATCCGCGCGTGCCCGCCTCGCGCGGAGGTGACGCGCGCCCGCGAGATCCTCAAGTCGCTCGGGATCGGGGAGAAGTGGGAGGCGACCACCCGAGCCCTGAGCGGCGGCGAGCAGCAACGAGTGGCGATCGCCCGGCTCCTGTTCCAGGCCCCCGCCGTGATGCTGCTCGATGAACCCGTCTCGGCCCTGGACCCCGGTTTCGGGGCAGAAGCGATCGAGCGGCTGATCGCCGCCGCTCAGGGCTCGGGCCGAACCCTGGTGGCGTCGCTCCACGATGTGGAACTTGCCAGGGCCTACTTCCCCCGGATCATCGGCCTGCACGGCGGCCGTCTAGCTTTCGATCGGCCTTCGCGGGCGGTTACGGACGCCCTCTTGACCAGCCTGTACCAGGGATCGCTGTTCCTCCATGGCTAGGGCCTGGTTGTACCGGATCGCGGTTCTCGCGCTGCTGTTCTGGGCCGGATCGCACGTCGGCTTCAGCTGGGAGGCGATCGCCCAGGGCCTTCCCGCGATGGGCCGTCTCGGCATGCAGTTGTTCCCACCCGATCTGGACCCAGCCTTTCTGGCGACGCTGGGAAAGCCGGTTCTGGAAACCTTGCTCCTCTCGGTATCCGGGATGGCGCTGGCGGTCGTGATCGGCTTCCCGCTGGCGATCGCGGGCACTCAGACCCTTTGGCGCGGGACTTCTACCGCCGAAGAGGTTCCGCCGCCCTTCGGCATGCTCGGCTATCACGCGGCCCGTCGCCTCCTCGACGCCTTTCGCGCCATTCCCGACCTGGCGTGGGCCCTGCTCTTCGTTGCCGTCGTGGGGCTGGGGCCGGTTCCCGGGATCCTGGCGTGCGGGATCGCGTATGCCGGGATGCTGGGCAAGGGGTGGTCGGAGATCTTCGAAACCGTCGATCCGCTTCCCCCCGGCGCATTGCGCGGCCTGGGCGGCGGTCGTCTCCCGACGTTCGTCCATGCCGTGCTGCCTTCGGCCTGGCCGGCGATGGTCGCCTACTCGTTCTACGCGTGGGAGTGTTGCATGCGGGCCTCGGCCTTGATGGGCTTCGTCGGGGCCGGGGGGATCGGCTACCAGATCGACTTGGCGATGCGGATGTTCGAGTTCCGGCAAGCCTCGACCCTGCTCATCACCCTGCTGATCCTGGTGGGGCTCGTGGATCTGGCGAGCCATGCGGTGAGGCGTTGGATCCTGGCCTTGCCGCGGCTCGACACCTTCCTGACGGGGGGCCTGGTCGCGGCCGTCGCGGCGGGTGGTTGGAGCGTTCGAGAGGATTGGCATCGCCTCGTTTCGCCGGACGGAGCGTCCAGGGTAGCGAGGTTTCTCGCCGAGAGCTGGCCCCCCCAGATGGATGCCTCCTCTCTGGGCACGTTGCTGCCGCGCTTGTTCGAGACCGTCGCCATCTCGGTCGTGGCGACCGCCCTGGGGGCCACCCTGGGGCTCGTGCTTTGCGTACCGGCCATGCGTCCTCCCGTTGCGGAGAGCGGATCCAATGGCCTTTTGAGGGGCATACAGAGCGCCGCCTACCACGGAAGTCGAGGCCTCTTGAATTGGCTCCGCTCGATTCCGGAGGTCCTCTGGGCGCTCCTGTTCGTCGTGGCCGTGGGCCTGGGACCGTTGGCGGGCTCCCTCGCCCTTGGGGTCCACACGGGGGGCGTTCTCGGCAAGCTGTATGCCGAGGCGCTCGAGGAAACCGATTTCATGCCGTACGAAGGCCTGCTGGGGGTGGGGGCACCGGCGATCGCCTCGCTCTTCCATGCGGTCGTCCCGATCGCGGCGCCGGTCCTCGCTTCGTACACCTTGCTGCGCTGGGAGGTCAACCTTCGCGTCGCGACGATCCTGGGTTTCGTCGGCGGTGGAGGCCTTGGCCAGGAGCTCTGGAACCAGATCCAGCTGGGCTTCTACCACCGGGTCATGGCCCTTACGATCGTCATCTTCGCGCTCGTTGTCCTCGTCGATCTCGCGAGTGCCAGGCTGAGGCACGCGATGGCCAGGTGATCGCCGAATGTCGCCGACCCTAGCGTTCGTACAGCTCCAGCGGCAGGCCGTCCGGGTCGGTGAAGAAGGTGAACCGCTTGCCGGTCAGCTCGTCGAGCCGGATCGGTTCGACCGCGACCCTGCGGGCCTCCAGGTCGGCCACCATCCGATCGAGGTCGCCGACCGCGAACGCCAGGTGCCGGAGGCCGCAGGCCTCGGGGCGGCTCGGCCGCTTGGGCGGGTCGGGAAAGGAGAACAGCTCTATCTGGATGCCGGGGCCGGCCTGCAAGTCGAGCTTGTAGGAGTTCCGCTCGGCCCGGAAGGTTTCGGCGACGATCGGAAACCCCAGCACCTCGGTGTAGAAGCGCTTGGAGACCTCGTAGTCCGAACAGATGATGGCGATGTGGTGAACGCCTTGGATGGGCATCGGGCTTCTCCTTGCCAAGCATTGAATACGCTGGGGCCCAGGTATCTACCAAGCTTTATCAGCGGATCACGGCATCCATGGCTCGCTGGAACAGCTCGTAGGGTTGGGCGCCCGCAAATCCCACCCGCTGGTCGAAGACGAAGCTCGGCACAGAAGAGACCCCCTGCCGTTGAGCCTGGCGGATCTGGTGATCGACCTCGGCCACGTAGCGTCCCGATTCGAGCGCGTTCAGCAACGCCTGACGATCCAGCCCCAACGCCTGCCCAATGTCCGCGAGTACCTCCGGCTTCCCGACGTCGCGCGCCTCGCCGAAGTAGGCCCTCAGGGTGGCCTGGTGGAAGGCGTCCCCCTGGCCGTGCTCGTCGGCGAAGAGCCCCGCCTCGTGGGCGAGATGGGTGTTCGGAACGAGCTCGGGACGGTTGAGCGGGAGGTTAGCTGCTCGCGTGGCCTCGCGGATGGTGGCCTCCGCCCGCTCCAGGTACTGGGGAGGCAGGATGGCGCTCAAGGGTACACCGCCGTCCGGGGTGTCGGGACGGAGCTGGAAGGGTCTCCAATGTAGGCGGACGTCGTAATCCCGCGCGAGCCGGGTCAGCCGATCCAGGCTGACATAGCACCACGGTCAGACAAAGTCCGAGTAGACGTCGAGATGGGTCGCCATGCTGGGTCCTTTCGGGGTGGTCTCTTACTAATGGTAAGGAATGGCACCCATTGCCGCAAGGGGGCTTGAGCTCCGGGCCCGGGGGAGAATGGCGATCCGCGCCGAGGAGGTTCGTCACCCTTGCGGCCCGAGGGGCGGGGCGTCCGGAGTTATCGTGGTGGGGGCCCTAGGGTCTGCTGCACGGGAGGGCCGCCATGCTTGCCCCCGTTTCAGGTGCCAGCCTTGCCGAGCGTTACCGCGCCGTTCGGGCCCGCACTACCCGTCTGTTCGATCGGGTCGCGCCCGAGGCGTACTATTTACGCCCGATTCCACTACGCCATCCCTTCGTCTTCTACGAGGGGCATCTGGCCGCCTTCGTGGTCAACAAGCTCTTCGGCGAGGCGTTGGGAGAGCCTCCCCGTCACGCGGCCTTCGACCGCCTCTTCGCCCGCGGTATCGATCCGGTCGACAAGGCGGCGGCGGAGCGCGTCAGCGTCGAGTCATGGCCCACCCGAGACGAGGTGCGCAAGTACGTCCGGCAGGTCGAGGATCGTCTCTACGAGACCCTCGCCGCGCTCGATCCCGATGATCCGCCCCATCCGTGGCTCGCCGGTGGGCGGCTGATCGACATGCTGATCGAGCACGAGTTCATGCATCAGGAGACGCTCCTGTACCTGATCCACCAGCTGCCGCACGACCTCGTTCGCCCGCCCGCGGACTACGTGGAGCCCCCCGATGGCCAGGCGCCAGCGCCCCGCACCGTTGAGGTGCCGGCGGGCACGGCGCTGCTTGGCGCCCGGCCGGGAGAGTACCGCTTCGTATGGGACAACGAGCTCAAGGCCATGGAGGTCTCGGTGCCGGACTTTGCCATCGATGCGACGAACGTGACCAACGGGCAGTTCATGGCCTTCGTCGAGGTAGGAGGATACGACCGGCCCGAGTTTTGGGACGAGTCGGGCTGGGCCTGGCGCGTGTCCGCGCCCGCGTCGCATCCCCCATTCTGGCGTCGGTCGGACGGTGGATGGCTCTACCGCGGACTGTTCGGCGATCGCCCGCTCCCCCACGCCTGGCCGGTCTTTGTCTCCCATGCCGAGGCGCGCGCCTTCGCCCGCTTTGCCGGCCGTGAGCTCCCCACGGAGCCGGAGTGGCACCGGGCTGCTTACGGCGACATGACCACGCGCTACCCCGGCGGCGACGGGCCGCCGACGGCGGCCTCCGGCAACCTCGACTTCGCGCACTGGGATCCCGTGGCGGTGGGCACCTACCCCGGCTCGGCTTCATCCCGGGGCGTGCTGGATCTGCTCGGCAACGGCTGGGAGTGGACGGCGACCCCCTTCGCCCCTTTCCCAGGCTTTCGGCCGGACCCGGCCTATCCGCCGTATTCCGCCGACTTCTTCGACGGCGCTCACTTCGTCTTGAAGGGAGCCAGCATGGGGACCGACGCGACGCTGACCCGGCGCTCGTTCCGCAACTGGTTCTTTGGCCACTACCCATACGTTTACGCGACGTTCCGGCTGGTCGAGCGCTAAGAGCACCTGACAAAACCAGGCATGTTACCTCTGTTTGGCCGACGTGTCGGCTAGTAGGAACAGTTTTGTCAGGCGCTCTAACTGGGGCCGGCCAGCAGCAGGAGCCCGAATCGCTCAGCCGGATCGGACCAGCTCGCCACGACCGCGAAGCCGCACGCCGCACACCAGGCCGCGAGTTCATCCGGGTCGAACTTGCGCGAGATCTCCGTGAGGATCCCCTCGCCGGCCTCAAAGGCGACCTCGAGGCCGAGCGAGGGGATCGCAACCACCTGGGCCTCGAGCGCTCGTAGGTGCATCTCGATGCGGTGGAGGTCGGAGTCGTAAAAGGCTTGGTGGCTCCAGCTCTCAAGCCGGATGGTCGCGCCCAGCTCGCGCCGCAGCCGGACCAGCAAGTTCAGGTTGAACTCCGCCGTGACGCCCCGGGCGTCGTTGTAGGCAAGGTGGATCAACTGAGCTGGCTTGCCCGCGTGGGCGCGTCGGTCGAAGCCGAGAAGTAGGTGGCTGCCTGGGCCCATGGCGCGGGCCATGGCGTTGAAGAGGGCGTCTTGCTCGTCTGGCGACAGGTTTCCGATCGTGCCGCCCAGGAACACGAACAGGCGAGCTGGTGCGGGCGTCAACGAGGCAAGGGCATCCTCGAAACGGCTGGCAAGGCCACGCACGGCGAGTCCGGGGAAGGCCTCGCACAGCGCCGCTCCGCTCGCCGCGAGCATGCCTGGGTTGACGTCGACGGGCACGTAGGTCAGCGGTCGCGCCCCGGCGCCCATGGCCGCCAGGATCCTCCGCGTCTTCCATGACGAGCCGCTGCCAAGCTCAACTACCTCATGGTGGCGAAGCAGCGCCGCGAGCTCGGTCGTGATGGCGCCAAGCAGCGCCTCCTCCGTGCGGGCGGGGTAGTACTCGGGCAGCTCGACGATCGCCTCATAGAGCGCGGAGCCGCGCGCGTCGTAGAGACAGGCGGGCGGGATCGCGCGGGGGCGGGCGCTCAGGCCGCGTGCGACGTCGGCCTGGAAGCGGGCCTCGGCCGTTTCGCGGGCCAGCCTCACGACCCGGCTCCCGGGGGTCGTGTCGGCCAGCGCCGCCACGATCTCGTCGGCCGTCACGCCCGGGTCCTCCCGTTCAACCTCGACCATCCGCGCCTCCTCGGGACGGGCGACCCGTATGGCCTGTACGTCCACCTGCCTAGCGCTACTCGCCACGCTCCCGCTGCTGATTCTGGCGTACCGAGCCGCATCGGCCCTCTCCACCAGCGGAAATTGTTTCTGAGCGTCCCGATGACTCGGCAAGCGGTCGCCGGTGCTCTGGCTCGAGTTCGGCGAGGAGCGTTGAGGTTGCCCCTTCACGGCAGGAGTCGGGGGCTGCTTGACAATAGGTCTACGTAGTCGTAATATGCATCTACGTAGATGTAATTCCGCCGTAACCCCCGGCCTCGGTCACGGACGGGAGACAGTTCGAGGCGCCAAGGAGGAAGTCCCGATGCTCACGATCCGCAAAGGAAACGATCGCGGTCATGCCGACTATGGCTGGCTGAACACCTACCACACCTTTTCCTTCGGCGACTACGTCGATCCGGCCCACATGGGCTTCTCCGACCTGCGGGTCATCAACGACGATCGCGTCCAGCCAGGCGAGGGCTTCGGCACCCACCCGCATCGCGACATGGAGATCATCACCTACGTGCTCGAGGGGGCCCTGGAGCACAAGGACTCGATGGGCAACGGCTCGGTGATTCGCTATGGCGACGTTCAGTACATGAGCGCGGGTACGGGCGTGTTGCACAGCGAGTTCAATCCTTCGGCGAACGAGCCGGTCCACCTCCTGCAGATCTGGATCCTTCCGCACGAGCGGGGGGGACAGCCTCGCTACGACCAGAAGCACTACCCCTCGGCCGAAAAGCAGGGGCAATGGAGACTGGTCGCCTCTCCGGAGGGTCAGGACGCCTCGATCGCGATTCGCCAGGACGCCCGCCTTTACGCCCGGATCCTGAGCGCCGGCGAACAGGCCGACTATCAGCCCGAGGCGGGCCGAAAGGCCTTCCTGCACGTGGCGCGGGGCGGGGTCCGGATCAACGGACAACCCCTCGCGGAAGGGGATGGGGTCAGCGTTCTGCAGGAAGAAGCCATCCAGATGGAGGCCACCTCCGACGCGGAGGTCCTGCTGTTCGATCTGGCATGAACGCCCCTTCGCTAGCATCCAGCGACGAATCTTGCCTGCCGGTTTTCCGGGCGCTGATCGGCTGTTGCCGCCAGGTCGAACGCGTGGCCGCGCGCCACGTCGAGACCCTGGGCCTGACTCACCCCCAGTTCGACGTCCTCGCCGAGCTGGGGGACACGGCCGGGATGACCGTTTCGGAACTCTCCGAGCGGACCCTCATCACCCGGGGCACCCTCAAGCCGGTTCTCGATCGCCTCGAAGAACGCGGGCTGCTGGTTCGCTGCCGGGGGGAGAGGGATGCGCGCCAGGTCCAGGTGGCGTTGACGGCCGAAGGCCAGCGGGTCTTCGAAGCGACCTTCGGGCGTCACGTCGCCTTCCTGAAGCAGTTCATCGATCGAATGCCTCTGGATCGTCAGACGCACTTGATCGACCTGCTCCAGGAGCTCGAGCGAGCCTTCACCCCCTAAGCATGCCCAGAAGGGAATCTGGGCTTCCTTTGACCCTCTCCCCTGGGGGATGAGGGGAGGGTGAGGGGGAAAAGCGGGCCCGGATGGCACGCCCTCCCTGCTTAGGCCACCAGGTGTGGGACCGACGATCGGATCAGGTGGTCGAAGGCCGATAGGCTCGCTTTGGCCCCCTCCCCCATGGCGATGACGATCTGCTTGAACGGCACGGTCGTGCAGTCTCCGGCCGCGAATACGCCGGGCACCGAGGTCTGGCCGCGGGCATCGACCTCGATTTCCCCTCGCCTCGAAAGGGCCGCCGTCCCTTCCAGCCAGTCGGTGTTGGGCAATAGCCCGATCTGGACGAAGATGCCCTCCAGGTCGATCCGGTGGGGGTCGCCGCTCGGGCGATCGCGGTACACGAGGCCGGTCACCTGTTTCCCATCCCCGACCACCTCGGTGGTCTGGGCGTTCAGGAGGACCGTGACGTTCGAGAGGCTGCGCAGCTTTTCCAGGAGAACGGCGTCGGCGCGCAACTGGTGGTCGAACTCGAGCAGGGTGACGTGAGCCACGATCCCGGCCAGGTCGATGGCGGCCTCCACCCCCGAGTTGCCCCCGCCGATCACGGCGACGCGCTTGCCCTGGAACAAGGGGCCGTCGCAGTGGGGGCAAAAGGTGACCCCTTTGGTCTTGTACTCGCGTTCGCCGGGCACGTTCATCTCTCGCCAGCGGGCGCCGGTGGCCAGCACCATGGTCTTCGCCTTCAGAGTGGCGCCACTCTGAAGGCGAAGCTCATGCATGGCCTGTCCCGGAACGAGCTCGACGGCGCGCTGAAGGGGCATGATGTCGACACCGTATTGCCGGACGTGCTCTTCCAGCGCGACGGCGAGCTGAGGCCCTTCGGTCCGTTTGGTCGCGATGAAGTTCTCGATGCCCAGCGTGTCCAGGACCTGGCCGCCGAAGCGATCGGCCACGAGACCCGTGCGGATGCCCTTGCGGGCCGCGTAGATGGCGGCGGACGCACCGGCGGGGCCCCCACCCACGATCAGGACGTCGAAGGGCTCCTTGGCCGCCATCTCGGCGGCCACCCGCTCGGCCGCTCCGGTATCGAGCTTGGAGAGGATTTCCTCGAGGCTCATGCGGCCCTGCCCGAAAGGCTCGCCGTTCAGGAACACGGCCGGCACGGCCATGATCCGGCGCTCCGAGACCTCTTCCTGGTGGAGCCGGCCATCGATCATGACGGCTTCGATGTTCGGGTTGAGGGCGGCCATCAGGTTGAGGGCCTGGACCACGTCCGGACAGTTGTGGCACGAGAGCGAGACGTAGACCTCGAACCGGAGCTGGTCCGAGATCCGCTCGACCGACTCGATCAGGCCCGGATCCACCCTGGGAGGATGGCCCCCGGTCTGCAGCAGGGCCAGGACCAGCGACGTGAACTCGTGGCCTATGGGCAAGCCGGCGAACCGGATGCGTCCCGGTGAGCCAGGGCGGCCCACTGAGAAGGATGGACGACGGGTGGCGTCGCCATCCTCCCGCACGCTCACCTTCGGGGAAAGCGCTGCGATCTCGGCCAGTAGGTCACGGATCTGGCGCGAGGTCTCGCTGTCGTCAGTCGTCGCGACCAGCTCGATGGGCTCTCGGAGCTTTTCCAGGTGGGTCGTCAGTTGGGATTTGATCGAATCGTCGAGCATGGCGGGTCCTCCTTAGATCTTGCCGACCAGATCCAGCGATGGGGCCAGAGTGGCCTGGCCTTCCTGCCACTTGGCGGGGCAGACCTCGCCCGGGTGGCTGGCCACGTACTGAGCGGCCTTGATCTTGCGCAGCAGCTCGGAGGCGTCCCGGCCGATCCCTCCGGCGTTGATCTCGATGAGCTGGATCTTGCCCGACGGGTCGAGGACGAAGGTGCCGCGCTCGGCCAGGCCGGCCTCCTCGATCATGACGCCGAACTGCCGGGTGATGGCGCCGGTCGGATCGCCGATCATGGGGAACCGGATCGCCTTGATGGTCTCCGAGGTGTCGTGCCAGGCCTTGTGGGTGAAGTGGGTGTCCGTCGAGACCGAGTAGATCTCGACCCCCAGCTTCTGGAACTCGGCGTAGTAGTCCGCCAGGTCGCCCAGCTCGGTCGGGCAGACGAAGGTGAAGTCGGCCGGATAGAAGAACACCACGGACCAGTGGCCCTTGAGGCTGTCATGCGAGACCTCGATGAATTGGCCGTCGTGGTAGGCCGTGGCCTTGAAGGGTTGGACCTCGGTGTTGATCAGGGACGTGTTCACGGGGAATTCTCCTTTCGATCGAGCGGCGCCAGCAAGAACGGGCTCGTGTTGGGTAGGTCTAAAATTAAAATGACTCTAATTCGAGGGCAAAAAAAGAGAACCAGGGGCGCGATCCTCGAATCGGCAGGTTCATCCCCAGTCCTTCGGAGGGGGCGCCACGCAAGCCGCTTGGGCCGACGAGCACAGCTTTAGAATAGTTCTAAGACTGTATCTTGTCAAGCGCGATGCCCCCCAGAAGGAAACCGGGTAGCAAGCCGACTAGCGCTTGGCGTAGGTCTGGACCGTGTCGGCCCAGTCGATCGCCTCCACCGCCTCGTCTCCGACGACCCAGGCGTCGTGTCCCGGCGGGATCAGCACCACGTCGCCGGGGCCCAGTTCGACCTCTTGACCCTCGTCCATCCGGATCCGGAGCCGGCCGGCGAGGATCGTCTGAAAGTGCGGGACCTGGCACGAGGCACCGCCTGCGATGGGCTTCACGTGCTCGGCCCAGTGCCAACCGGGATCGAGCCGGAAATGCCCGATCGTGCCGCGGCTGGTGCGCAACTCCGAGACCTCCCCGTGGTCGAAGCGCCGGACCTCGTCCGGCTCGGCCAGATGCTTGACTTCCGCCAGCTGAGCCACCTTCGCCATCACTCCCCCCCCCCCTTTCAACACATCATCGAGGAGGATGCGGGGGCCGAAACGCGCCGTCAACAACTCGCCGGCCCATCCCATGATGGCGACGTGCCGAAACCCCGGCAGTATGCCAAATACTGCCGGGGAAGATTGAGGCAATCGGGAAGGGCGACGGCTAGCCCCGCGGCTGGATGCGAGCCTTTGCCACACGCCCCCAGGCGACGAGCCCGGTTAAGACCCCGCACAGGGTCGGGATCCAGGCCGTGGCCGCCATCCCTTGCATGATGCTGACCCCAACGCCCCCGACCATGATGATCGTCAGGCCGACGGCGGCCAGGGGCGTCAGGATCGGCCGCACGCGGGTGGCGGCCGGCAACACCAGGCCGAGGGCCCCGGCCACCTCGGCGACCCCGATGAAGCGCACAAAGGCGACGGGCAGGGGCATGGCGGCGAGCTTGTCTGCCGGCATGGCGAGCTTCATGCCGCCGGCGAACAGGAACAGGGCCGCAAGCAACGCCTGGATCACCCACAGGGCCACGTGCAGGCCCCTGTTCGGGCGAGCTTCGACTGCGATGGACATGGTTGAATTTCCTTTCGATGGGGAGTGCGGACAGGTTCAGCCGGCGCTAACCGGCTGCCCGGGCGGTGACGACGTGCTCGGCGAGGCGTCCCAGGGTCTGCTGGGCCCCCTCGACCGCCTTGAACTGCTCGGCCACGAAGGTTCGGAGCTCGGGGGTCTCAAAGACCATGCGCACGGAGACGCGAGTCCGTCCCCCGTCCAGCTCTTCGAGGGTCCAGGTGGCCTGGTGTCGGGGCTCGGAGACGTGATCCAGCACGAGGCGCTCGGGCCGCGCCACCTCCACGAAGACATGGTGGTTGTCGTAATTCCGGCCGTCCGGACCGTGCATGATGAAGCGCCAGTTGCCTCCCGGCCTCACGTCCATCTCGTGGAGGGTCAAGGTGAACCCGTTGGGGCCCCACCAGTGGGTCACGTGAGCCGGGTCGGTGAAGGCCTGGAACACCAGGTCACGCGGGGCGTCGACCACGCGGCTGGCCGTGATCTCGCGCTTGGCGTCCTGCAGGAACTCGTCGAGCTGCTGGAACATCCCCGCGAAGCCACCCTGCATGCTCTGGCGCATGGTCCGGAAGGCCTCCATCTGGACTACCGTGGCGCCGATGGGCGAGCCGACCAGGGTGAGGGTCGTCTTGCCGTCGTGTTCCTCGAAGGTCAGCGTGTTGAGGATCTCGAGGGGCCAATCGGGTATCCAGGGATTGGCCGCGACGCCCCCTTGCGGGTCCGAAAAGGAGTTCACGTAGACCAGGCGCTCGGGGGCCACGATTTCCCGGTAGACGAACCGGCCCCAGATCTCACCGCCCTGCGGCATGTTCAACGCGTAGACAAAAAGACCGCCGGGAACGAGCTCGAACTTCGCGACCCGGACCGTCGAGCCCTTGGGCGCCCCCCACCACCGGGCGAGGTGCTGGGGATCGGTCCACGCGTCGAATACGAGGGACCGGGGCGCGTCGAAGGTGCGGGTGATGACCAGCTGGTCTTCGGCGATCGCCGAGGTGGGGGTGCCGGCCTGGGTCATGGGTGTTGCTCCTTTGCTTGCAGATCGCGCAGGTACTCGTCCAGGCGATCGAGGCTCTCCTCGAAGTATCGGCGGTACTCGTCCATCCAGGTCGACGCCTCGCGGAGGGGGCGGGCATCCAGGCGGCAGGGCCGCCACTGGGCCTCCCGGCCCCGGGTGATGAGACCCGCCCGCTCCAGCACCTTGAGGTGCTTGGTGATGGCCGGCAGGGTCATGTCGAAGGGCTTGGCGAGTTCGGTGACCGTGGCCTCCCCAGCCGACAGTCGCCGCAGGATGGCGCGGCGGGTGGGGTCGGCCAGGGCGGCGAAGGTGTTGCTGAGGGGATCGGTGGCCATATTTAACCTTTTGGTGAATTAACCAATCAGTAAAGTACTGTAGGCCGACCAGCCTGTCAAGCCTTTGCACGACGACGAGGCGTCCCCATGGCCTGATTGGCGCTTGAGCTCGGGAGAGACCGGGCGCATCATTTCGCTGACCTCGGGATCGAACGTTTGGAGGGAAAGGTGGACGGAAGAGGCGTGACCCTGTGTCTGGCGGGGACTCTGCTGGGGCTGCTTGGAGGGTGCTCCCTCGGCCCCACGTCCGCCGGCACGCCCAATCCCACGCCGCTGCGATCAGTCAACCAAACGACCTTTCACGTCTGCGTGGGCCCGATGGGTGGGGACATGGGCACCCCTGCCGGAGGATCGAGAGTCCGGGCCCCCGGTCCAACCGCTGCGGAAGCCATCGGTGGGCTGTCGGACCTGACGTTGGATGCCGCGGCGCGGCAGGAATGGGCGGCCGAACTCTCCGCTCAACAGGCACGACAGCAACAGCTCCGTGCGTCGCTGGCCGATCCTAACTTGACGGTCGCACAGATCTACCAGATCCATCGGCAGCTCGGGCGCATCGCCGCCCGCATCCGGAGCCTGCGGACTAACCTCTATTATCCGGGCCTCGCCACTCCGAGACTCATGCCCTGAGCGAACCCGGTGACGCGCTAACCGACCCGGCGGTTAGCGCGTCACCGGAAGCGATCTGGCGTAGGTCGCGCCCGTTTCCGGTCTCGGCGGCGAATCCGATCTCACCGAGCGGCGGTTGCCGGCTCCTGGGCGCCCTGCGGCTGCTCGCGCGCGGCCTTGAGGGCATGGGCCCACCAGGCTAGGTCGTCGAGCATGGGGGTCACGAGTCCCGGCAGGTAGTCCAGCTCCTCGAGCGGCTTGCCTTGCCGCAAGACGGCCATGAAGTCGAGTCCCTGGAGGTGGATGGCGGGCTTGATGGGGGCCATCTGCAACTCGACGGCGATCAGACGCAGCTGCTCGATGGCCCGCGCCGCGCCGACGCCCCCGTAGCCAAAGAAGGCGATCGGTTTGCGGTTCCAGGCCTTGTAGGCATAGTCCATGGCGTTCTTGAGCACGGCCGAGGGGGCGTGGTTGTACTCGGCCGTGATAACGACGTAGCCGTCGAACTCGGCAAGCTTGGACTGCCAGCGCCGGGCCACCTCGTTCTGCGAGGGCATCCAGAGGTCCGAGGCCACCTCGTTGAAGAAGGGCATCGGGTAGTCTCGCAGGTCCACCAGCTCGAACGAGAGATCCGTTCGCTGTTTCGCCTGGTCCATGAACCACAGGGCCGGCTTGTCGGCGAAGCGGTTGTCACGCGTCGTGCTGATGATGACGCCGATCTTGGGCATGTTCGCTATCTCCTTTGTGGGGTGAGTCGGCACTAACTGGCCATGCGGCCGAACCGGAAACTGGAAACGGCCAGGGAACCGAAGAAGTCGTCCTCGTGGTAGACGCACGCGCCCGCCTCGTCGTGGGCGGCCCCGACGGCGACCATCAGCGGCAGGAGGTGCTCCTCCCGGGGATGGGCCAGGCGGGCAGCGGGCGCCTCGGTCCAGTGGACGAGCTGGTCGGTGCGGTCTTCCGGCGATCGCCCGATCAACACGTCCTGGAGCCAGGCGTCGAACTTGAGTGAGGCCCCGCGGCCAGTCGGCCCGAACTGCCTCAGATTGTGGTAGCTCACCCCGCTGCCCACGATCAGCACGCCTTCATCCCGCAGGGGGGCGATCGCCCGCCCCACGGCTAGGTGCGCGGCCGGGTCGAAGTCCATCCGCAAAGAGAGCTGCACCACCGGGACGTCCGCCTCAGGAAACATGACGGCCAGGGGAACGAAGGTCCCGTGGTCGTAGCCCCGCTGGGAGTCGAGCCGCGACGGGATCCCGGCCTCCTGCAACAGGCCCTGCACCCGCTTGGCGAGGGCAGGATCGCCCGGGGCGGAATACTGGATCCGGTAGGTATGGGCCGGGAACCCCCCGTAGTCGTAGATCATCGGCGGGGTTGGGCTCGACGAGACGGTGAACTCGCGCTCTTCCCAGTGGCCCGAGATGACCAGCACGGCCTTCGGGCGATCGCCAAGTTCCCGGACGTGGGATTCCAGACTGGACTTGAGCTTGGCCATGGTCGGAGCCATGTCGGGCATGTAGGGCCAAGGGCCACCGCCGTGGGAGACGTAGTAGGTGGGAAGCCGAGTGGCCATGACTAGCTCCTTGGAGAGATCGGGGCCTTGACGAAGCGGCCCCAGGCCACGAAGGCTGTCAGGAGACCGAGGACGACGGGCACGCCGAGGGTGGCGGCCATCCCGTGCATCACGTGGAAGCCCACGGCGAGCACCATGACGACCGTGAGCCCGGCCGCTGCGAGCGGCGTCAGGAAGGGCGCGATGCGGGTCGCCGCGGGTAGGATGAGCCCCAGGGCCCCCGCCAGTTCAGAAATGCCGATGAAGCGGACCAGCGCGACCGGGGATTGAAGCACCCACGGGAGGCTCTTGCCGAGCTGCTCAATAGGGGCCGTGGACTTCATGGCGCCCGCCATGCCGAACATGGCGGCGAGCAGCACCTGAAGGATCCAAAAGGAGAGGTTCCAGCCCTTGGGCGTGGAGCTGGCGGGCAGGGCGTTGCTGGACATGGGGTCCTCCTTGCAAATTGGTCGCCCAGGGGCGAAAGACGGTGACAATCGGCGAATCCGTGGTACGATACTGATCGGTAACATGCCCGATGTTACTGACCGGTAACTAAGAAGTCAATCCCCCATGTCAAACTCATTCAACCCTCCAACCTCGGAAACGGCCGGCAAGGCCCCGCTTCCTCCGCGCGAGCGCATCCTCGCGGCCGCGCGGGAGCTGTTCGGGCTGCACGGGATTCGGGGGGTGGGGGTGGACGCGATCGCCGCCGCGGCCGATTCCAACAAGATGACGCTCTACCGCCATTTCACCTCCAAGGACGAGCTGGTGGCCGAGTACCTGCGTCGAGAGGCCCAGGGAGAAAAGGCCTACCTGGAGGCCTTCCTGGCGCCGCACGCCGGGAATCCCCGCGCGATGCTCGATACCTGGATCGACGGGATGGCCCAGGGGTTGGCAGGGTCGCGCGGATGCCCGCTCTCGAACGCGGCGGTCGAGCTGCCGGAAAAGGACCACCCGGCGCGGCGCGTGATCGAGGAACACAAGCAGGCCATGCGGGACCGGATCGTCCAGATCTGCCGGGAGGCGGGTGCGGTGAACCCCGACCTGCTCGCCGACGAGCTGGTCCTGCTCGTGGAAGGGGCCCATGTGACCATGCAGAGCGTGGGCCCGGCGGGGCCGGGTTGCCACTTCAGACGCATGGCCAAGGCCCTCGTGGACGCTCAACTCGGAAAGGACGATTCCCCATGACCCAGCCTCAGGCTCCGGCGGCTCCCGCGGGCGAGGTGCGCATCGAGGGCGACCACGCCAGTCTGTACTTCGATCGCTTCCTGCCCCACCCGCCCGAGGCCGTCTGGGCGGCCCTCACCGAGCCCGCTCAGCTGGCTCAGTGGTCCATGAACCAGGCCACCATCGAGGGTCGGGAGGGCGGCTCCATCGACTTCGTCACGGCGCCGGCCAATTTTCACTGGACCGGCCGTATCCTCGCCTGGGAACCGAACCGCGTCTTCGAGCACGAGATGACGATGGGCCCACGCCACGACCTGCCGTTCGACATGCCTGGCGAGCAAGCCGTCGTGCGCTGGGAGCTGTCTCCTGAAGGCTCCGGCACGCGCCTGAGGCTCTCGTTCCGGAACCTTCGCCGGATGACGGCGCTGGGCTTCGCGCCGGGTCAACACGTGCTCCTCGATCGGTTGGCGGCGCAGCTCGCCAACGAGCCGCTTCCCAACTTCATGCAGGGCCAAGAGACGGTCCGCGGCCTCTATCCCTCCTGGCGCTGACCGCGATCGATCGGCAGCAAGCGGGCTTGCTATAGGGCCTGTCGTCGAGTCCCGGCGCTCAATGGCCATGCACGGCCGGTGGAAGGGGGCGGATTCGGCAGGTCGGGAGGAGCAAGCGTCGGGAAGGGGAGCTTGACGGCGATCGGGGGGATGTCTTATATTCAACCAGTCGGTTGAATGATTGGCCCGTCGCCCTGGACGTGTTTGGAATGGATGCTCTCGGAACCGTGCTCGCGGCTGTCTCGGATCCCACTCGGCGCGCGATCCTGTCTCGGCTTTCCCTCGGCCCGGCGCGCGTGACCGAACTGGCCGACCCCTTCGAGATGTCGTTGAACGCCGTTTCCAAGCACTTGAAAGTGCTTGAGGGGGCCGGCCTCGTTCGGCGGGAACGAAAGGGACGGGAGCACGTCCTGAAGCTGGATGCCCAGCCGCTCAAAGAGGTCCAGCGGTGGGTCCATCAGTACGAAGGCTTCTGGGGCCAGCGGCTCGACCGGTTGGAGCAGTATTTCTCGACAAAGGGAGAAGGCGATGGACTACACACCCCCCAAGACGGCTGATCTCACTCTCACCAAGCTCATCCCGGCCAAGCCGGACGAGGTTTACCGGGTCTGGCTGGATCCCGCGTCCCCTGGAAGCCCGTGGTTCGGCGCCGCCAAGGTCCGCGTGGAGGCGGAAGTCGACGGGTTGTTCTACCACTGCGTGTCCCATGAGGGCCGCGACTGGGCCCATTATGGTCGTTTCGTCGCCCTCGAACCGGGGCGGCGGATCCAGCACACGTGGGTATCCGAGGGGACGCGGGGACTGGAATCCGTGCTCACCCTCACTCTCGAGCCGGAAGGCAGCGACACCCGCGTGACCCTGCACCACGCCGGCGTGCCCGACGACGCGTTCGGCCGGGGGCATCGCGAAGGGTGGGAATTCGTGCTCGGCGCGATCCACCAGCGATTCACCAAGGCCGCGGCTCGGTAGCGCGGCATGCCCGCGAGGGCGGGAGCTGAGCGAGTCCCCGGGTTCTCCCGGGGACTCCTTTTTCGGCCGTTCGCTGGCGAGAGACCGGTCGCTCAACCGAGCAGGGTGCTGGCCAACATGTTGTTGAACTCCGTGACGAAGGCGTGCTCGCCCATCCCCTAGAGACGGCGATCAGCAAAGCGATCCTCCGGATGAACCGTAGGAGCGCCTCAATGACCGGGAAGCAATGACAAGCCTCAAAGCAAGAAGCCCCGCCGTCTGCGGGGCTCTGGAGTGGACTTGGCTGGAAGAGTTTAGAACCGCATGGCGATCCTGAGCACGACCTTCATGTAGGTTTGGTAGGGAACGCCCACCTTGGCGGCTGCGCGTTTGACCACGTCCAGGCTTTCTGGTTTCCACCGAAGTCGACCCGAACTTCCTCCCGGTCGGCTTGGGCGGGCTTGGCTTGGCTGAGACCAAACCGGATTCGAAGAAATCGGGGGCAAGCCCAAGGTTCAGGAAGCTCCAAAAAGCAGGGTCTCGTCTCCCGCTTGTTTGTAAAAATTAACGAAGTATCGTGACAAATCTACCGAACTCCCTTATACTCGCTTGTCACTCTCGCCAAGCTGACAAGGAGAAGGATGTGCGGCTCGAAGCTCGAATCGAAGAACTAGCAGAGCGGTACAAGGCCGGACAGGACGTTCCCCTGCGCATCAAGCTCTGGAACGGCAGCCACGTAGACCTATCGAGCGATCCCAGGGTAACGATCACCCTCACGACCCCCGCCGCGGCCCTCCAGTTGCTGCGCCCCAACCTCTCGGTGCTGGGCGAGGCCTACATCGAGGGCAAGATCGAACTCGAAGGGCCCATCGGCGAGGTGATCCGGGCGGGGGTGTAAACGTGGGTTGAAATCCGTGGTTATTTGACGAGGTCCCGACTGGCAGCAGGTTGCGATCGGTCGCCCCGTGATCGGGGGCGCTGTCCGATCGCTCACCGTGGCGTAGGCTGGTGCTCAAGAAA